>MDSV01088409.1_pt1 | contig 11365 bp, 12 predicted proteins | sample 810851 | NCBI WGS metagenome assembly MDSV01 (sample SAMN05326640, study PRJNA326480) | marine metagenome | isolation source: seawater | place: Atlantic Ocean: North East | collected 2012 | reverse complement strand
GTGATGAGAAATTAATTTTGTATTGTACAGATGAAATATCACAATCAGCAGCACTTAATTTATGGACTTCCCAGGGACGAGAAGTTTTGTATGCAGATACAGTAATTGATAGTCAGTTCATTCCATGGCTTGAAACACGCCACGAAGAACTTAAGTTCCAACGTGTTGATGCTGAATTAGATTCTTCGCTGAAGGAAGAATCACCTGAGCTAAGTGATGGAGACGGAGAAACAAAAAGTGAGAGCTTGCGCAAGTTGATTAAAGATGCTCTTTCAAACGACAAAGTGACGGTTCAGGTGCAATCTCTCAAATCAGGCGCCGAGGGTCCAGCAGCGCTCATTTTGCTACCAGAGCAAATGCGTCGGATGAACGACATCGGTGCATTGATGGATCAGCGACTACCTGGATTGCCTGACTATCACGTGTTGCTCGTGAATCAAAAGCATCCGCTAGTGGAAGGTCTGCTGAAACTCCAGGCTGGTGGCGTCATTGTTGGCGATGCAGGTCAATCACCGAGCGAAATGCTTGCACGAGACCTAGCTCAACATTTGTACGAGACAGCAAAGCTGTCTGTGGGGGGGCTTGATCCAAAAGAACTCGCAAACTTCCAAACCAATAATTTGCAACTGATGTCTCGACTGATGGAGCGAGGGATCTAAGCAGACACTTTGCTAATATTTCCATTCGGCCATTGGCCACCGCTTTCTTAAGGACGCCGTTATGTCACGGGTGTGTCAGCTCACAGGAACTCGCGCCAACAACGGCATGGCTGTGAGCCACTCGCATATACGTACCAAAAAGCTTCAACAGGCCAATTTGCAGCAGCGCCGGTTGTGGTGGGCCGAAGGGAAGCGTTGGATCAATCTGCGCATCACGACTCGTGCCCTGAAGACCATCCAGAAAAAAGGTTTGGATGCTTACGCACGCTCTTTGGGAGTCAACCTCGGAAAACTCTGAGTTTCTCTAGAATTTCCGAACTGACATCGGTTCGATGAAAAGACGATCCCTACTCCAGACAGCTGTTCTGGGAGCAGGGATTTTTTTATTGGCCCCCACCCGTGTCCGTGCGTTGGGAGGACAAGCTCCTCAGACCGGAATCAAAGCACCTGACTTTGACCTTCCTGGGTTTAGCCCTGTGCAACCTGACCAAAAGCACTGGAGCCTGACCGATTTTCAAGGTCGTTGGTTGGTGCTTTACTTTTATCCGAGGGATTTCACTTCTGGTTGCACGATTGAAGCCCACGGATTTCAGGACGCATTGCCAGCTTTCAAAAAGAAAGGTGCAGAGGTCGTCGCCATTAGTGCAGACTCTCTCAGCGACCACGAATCATTTTGTAGCTCTGAGGAGCTTAAGTTTCCTTTGCTTTCTGATCCTGATGGCGTTGTGAGCAAGGCCTATGGATCTTGGATGGCGCCTTACTCGATGAGGCACACCTTTCTTATCGATCCAGAGTCCGTCCTTCAGGCTGTTTGGACAGGGGTGCGCCCCGTAGGTCATGCCAATGAAGTGTTCACCCGACTCAACCAGTTACAGACCAGTTGAGTTCGCTGCGCGTGTTAGAGATGGGGGGTTGACCATGGCTCGGTAGAGCTGGGAAAGAGAGGTGAAGCATGGCGGTCACAAAGGGGCAAAGTCCATTCATTCTTCTGTATCACCGGACCCCATTTGACGAGGGAAGAGATGAAAAGGGAAATAGGATTTGGTGCGATCAGAAAAGTCCCAATGGAATTATCCCGACTTTAAGGAATTTATTTCGAACGAGAGAAAACGGTACTTGGATTGCATGGAGGAAAGTTGACAAAGTTGAAGATGCTCATGATGAAAACATCTCAATGTCTAATCCGAAACCATTTACTCTCTGCAGGATCCCACTAGAAGAAGATCAAATCTCTAGCTTTTATCATGTAACCTCTAAGGAATCGTTCTGGCCAATTTTACATACTTTTCCTACACATTTTAATGTCAACAATGCAGATTGGGGTATTTTTGAAGAGGTTAATCTAAGGTTTGCGAAAGCCGCATGTCATCAGGCAGCCGAGTCAGCAACCGTTTGGGTTCATGACTATAACTTGTGGCTTGTTCCTGGTTATATCAGAGAATTACGGCCTGACCTGAAGATTGCATTTTTCCATCACACACCTTTTCCAGGAAATGATGTATTTGCCATTTTGCCTTGGCGCGAACAGATTCTCGAAAGTCTTTTGTGTTGCGATGTTGTTGGATTCCACATTCCACGTTATACCGAAAATTTTGCACGTGCTGCCAACTGCCTATTAGGAGCTAAAAAGGGATCGAAGCAACCTGTGAACTCTCGATTTGTATCGACTGGTTCGGCATTAACTGAACCATCGGAAACCCCTTGTTTACATTACAAGGGACGTAAGATTCAACTTTTGTCGTCACCAGTAGGAACATCGCCAGATGTTATCCAAGAACTTGCTGCACGAGCTGATGTTCAAGAGTTAGCCGACAAAATTGACGATGACACCAAAAAAGGTAGAAAGCTAATTCTTTCTGCTAGCCGTGTTGATTATACAAAGGGCAATGAAGAGCTTTTACTTGCCTTCGAACGTTTACTGGAGCGTCGTCCAGATTGGCATGGAAAAGTTGTTCTGATGCTGGCTTGTGTTGCAGCTGCAAGCGGGATGAAAATCTATGAAGACACGCAACGCACCATTGAAGAGACCGCTGGTCGTATTAATGGACGATTTAGTTTGATTGATTGGGTTCCTATCCGATTCTCAACACGTCGTATCCCTTATGAAGAAATGGTTGCATGGTTCACACGTTCAGATATCTGTTGGATCACACCACTTCGAGATGGATTAAATTTGGTAGCTAAAGAATATGCTGCTGCACGTAAGGACCGCGGAGGAGCATTAGTTCTCTCTGAGTTTACGGGTGCCTCTGTTGTGCTTGATGGAGCAATTTTGACCAATCCCTATTCACATCGTCAGATGGACGATGCGATTGAAAGAGCGCTAGAAATGCCCAAAGACGAGCAAATACAACGAATGAGCCGAATGAGTAGTGCTGTTGAGAGTTTCACCGTGAGTGATTGGGTTCACGAACAGATGGATGCACTTGAACACTAAGCTCAAGACCGATGACCAAAGTTATTTTCCCAAGACGATTACTAGGCCTTCTTATTGCTGTTTTAATTTGTAGTACATCCTTTGGCCTTGTCCAGGCAACAACGATTGAATCAGTTTCGTTTTTGATGGCAGCCCCTTTTGCTGATGCGACTCAAGATTTGGTGAAGCAGTTTAATCAAGAGCATCGTGGTGTCATTAATTTGAAAGTGATTAGGGGTCCACTGGAAACAGAAGCCATGTCTGATTTAGCTATCAGTAGCTTGCTTTTAGGTAAAGCTCCCTTTGATGTCTTATTGATGGATGTCACATGGCTACCAAAATATGCAGCAGCTGGTTGGATGGTACCTCTTGAGGATTATTTTAATGACAATGATATTAACGAATTAGCGACAGGTGCACGGGAAGGCAATTCATATAATGATCATCTTTATCGTTGGCCATTGACGGCAGATATGGGGTTACTTTATTACAGAACTGATTTGATGGATCAGCCACCAGAAACTCCAGAAGACTTGATTTTAATGAGTCAATCCCTGCAAAAAAATCAAAAAGTAGATTGGGGCTATGTCTGGCAAGGTCGTCAGTATGAAGGCCTTAGTTGTGTCTATTTGGAAATGATAGATGGCTTTGGTGGTGATTGGTTGCAGACCAGTACCAATCAAATTGGATTAAATTCAACTCCCGGTGTAGAAGCAGCGGCATGGTTACAGGACCTCATCGATCAAGGTGTTAGTCCAGAGGCAGTCACCAATTATGCGGAATCTGAGGCGTTGCAGAGCTTCAAAGTTGGTGATTCTGCATTCATGCGCAATTGGCCCTACGCCTGGGCTGAACTTCAAAAATCGGATAGCGCTGTTAAGGGAAATGTTGGTATTACGACCATGGTTGCTGAACCTGGACACTCCACTGCCACGCTTGGAAGCTGGGGTCTAGCGGTTCTACAAGGGTCTTCGCATGTGGAGGCATCGATCGAAGCCATTCGTTTTCTCACATCTGAGTCTGCACAAAAGGAGTTATTTCTCAAATATGGATATACACCAACACAACAACGTGTTTTTGATGATCCACAATTACTACAAGAATCACCAATCCTCGCTGAATTTGGGAAAGCTCTTAAAGTCGCTAAACCAAGGCCTCAAACGCCGTTATATGCTCAAATCAGTGATGTTTTACAACGTCAACTCAGTTCGATTTTGACTCGTGAGCAAACTCCACAGTTAGGGATGGATATAGCAGACATTAATACCAAGCAAATTCTCATTTCAGCGGGGGATGGCTCATGATTTCGTTTCTTTTAGCCCCAGCTCTGCTGTTACTTTTAGTTGTTTTTGTTGGGCCCTTATTTCGTTATGGCTGGCTTAGTTTTCATGCCGATTCCGTGATTACAGGATTAATTGCGATTCCAAATGGAGGAGCCAATTGGCTAAGGCTTTTGCAAGATCAACGGTTTTGGCAGGACTTAGCCCAAACACTGCGCTTCGCAGGCGTCTCAGTGGGGCTCGAGCTGCTTCTTGCACTCATGATTGCACTCTTACTTGACCAGAGCTGGCGGGGTCGTGATGCGGTGCGCACTTTGGCACTCATTCCTTGGGCCTTACCCACAACAGTGATGGCGCTGGGTTGGCGTTGGATTTTCAATACCCCTTATGGCCCAATTGATCAATTCACAAGGATGATTGGTCTTCACTCATTGAATATTCTTGGTGATCCCAGTTTTACCTGGATGGCAACAGTATGGGCCGATGTTTGGAAAACGACGCCATTTGCAGCCTTGATCCTGCTTGCTGGCTTGCAGACGATTCCAGTCGATCTTTATGAAGCAGTACGCTTAGAAGGAGGCAATGCTCTCATCTGTTTGCGACGAATAACACTTCCATTGTTGCGGCCCTATATTTTACTTGCTTTGCTTTTTAGACTCGCGCAAGCTTTTGGCGTGTTTGATTTAATTCAAGTCCTCACTGGTGGTGGTCCAGCGAGTAGTACTGAAAGTGTTGCTTTATATGCTTATTGGAATGCACTGCGGTTTTTGGACTTTGGATATAGCGCTACCATTATCATGGCCAGCTTTATACTTATTAGTTTAATTTGTTTCATTGCTTGGATTGTTTTGCAATTGTTGATTCCTGTCCATCCAAAAACAAGTCATTCTATCGAGCCATGAATCGACGATTCCTCATTGGGCTACTACTGCTTTGGTCTTTGGGGCCATTGATGTGGCAGCTTTATACCTCCTTTTGTAATGATCAAGCTTTAACTCAACCCTTTTCATCCATTGACCATCGTTGGACATTGATGCATTATCGCAATGTATTGACATCCAATCCGCCATTTTGGCGTTATCTTATCAATAGCTTAATTGTTGGAATATCCAGTACATTGCTTTGCTTACTACTAGCACTACCTGCTGCCTATGCATTGAATCGAATTCCGAGAAAAATTTCAATCCTCAGTCGATTAGTCCTTGTTGGAGCTGCTTTGTTCCCCTATGTATTGCTATTCTTGGCTTTACTTGAGTTAGCACGGGCATTAAATCTGGGCAATCAACTTCTTGCTTTAAGCTTCCCTTATGCTGCCCTCTCGCAACCGCTGGCGATCCTGCTGCTCAACAGTGCATTTAAGGACCTCCCCCCTGAATTAGAGGATGCTGCAAAACTAGAAGGTCTCTCTCTTTTCCAAAGATTGCGTTGGATTCTGATCCCTCTTATTTCACCAGCCACCGCTAGTACTGCAATCCTGGTGTTTCTTTTTTCTTGGAATGAGTATCCAATTGCCTTAACTTGGATAAGCGAATCAAGTAAATTAACATTGCCTGTTGCAATGGCGAGAATAGCTGGCTCATCAATTTATTCCGTTCCCTATGGTGCTTATGCAGCGGCAACTGTACTTGGTTCTATTCCTCTAGTTCTACTTGTTTTGATCTTTCAAAAACCGATTGTATCTGGTCTTACTAGCGGAGCGGTTAAAGGATGACTCTTCAAATTCAAAATTTGGGACGGCGTGTTGGGCAACAATGGATTGTGCGTCATCTCAACCTTCAGGTTGATGATGGTGAATGTGTTGCTTTAGTTGGTCCATCTGGCTGCGGAAAGAGCAGTACTTTGAGACTCATTGCTGGACTTGATCCAGTGTCTGAAGGGGAGATCCTTTTTGATCAAGCTAATGTCACGCATGCAAAAGCAGCTCAAAGAGCTGTTGGAATGGTATTTCAGAGTTATGCCTTGCTTCCGCACTTGAGTGTGCTGGCAAACTTAGAGCTTGGTTTGCGGGTACGTGGAGTTCGTGCGCCTGAGCGCCAACAGCGAATTGAAGCCATGCTCGATCTTGTGCAATTGCAGGACCGTGCTGATGTGTTGCCGGCACAGTTGTCTGGAGGTCAAAGGCAACGGGTGGCGTTGGCAAGGGCGTTGTTGCGTGATCCTGATGTGTATTTGCTCGATGAACCTATGAGCAATTTGGATGCCCAACTTCGGGAGGAGTTACGTCCAGAGCTTCGTCGCCTTGTTCTGAATCGTCAAAAACCAGTCATCCATGTCACTCACGACCAGCATGAGGCGATGGCGATTGCTGACCGTATTGCAGTTCTACATTCTGGTCGCATTCAACAGGTTGCTACTCCTGCTGAGCTCTATCGTCGTCCTGAAACGTTGTTTATTGCCAGGTTTATTGGGAGACCACAGATTAATTCCTTTAGACATGACGATGGTTACGTTTGTGCCATTAGGCCCGAGTCCCTCTACTTTGCCAAGGAGGGTGTTCCTTGCAAATTAATCTCTCGCGAATGGCTTGGTAGTTCTCAGCTCCTTTACCTTGATTCACCTCAAGGGCCATTGAGGTTATCTTGTTCAACGGCTGTTGCCATACCTGAGTCTATCCATGTTTCATGGAATGTCTCTGATGAGCATCATTTCGATTCCACAAGTGGACATCGGCTTCCATAACCCGCTTTGTTTTTCTTCAATATGTATGAGTTTCACTTTCTTTTCTTGATTTTTAGTTCAGTTCATTGATTGAGATGTTCCAAGACTGATCTCAGGACTCTCTGGTGTTCGTAGGACTGTTCGCGAATGCTTTGAAGGTGTAGCTTTGATGGTGGATTTGACATGCATTGACACCAACTTTCCAACAAAATTTCTAGGCTAGGTAATTCTGCTAAATCAACCCAGGGCACATCTGCGGTTCTTGCTGCTGCCTCTACTTTTGGGTCGTAGCTGAGTGCAGCTGAAGGGCATTGACTTGCAATTGCCAGTATTAGTGCATGCAATCGCATTGCAAGTACTAAACTTGCTTCTTTGAAGATGGTCTGAGCATGTTCTATGTTTTCGGCTAGAACTGTTTGTGAATTTAGGTAGAGCGTGTTGGGTACCAATCCCTTTTCGTTCAATGCTTGGAGCAAGCTCGCATCTTGATGGGTATGAAATGCAAACCAAGTCACTGACTTTCCCGTAGTTTTACTGAGTTGATCGACTCCTTGAAGCAACAGTGACCAATCGCTAGCTGTTAACAAGTTGGTTGGGCGCCAACACAACACAATATTTCCCCCTCCTTGATGCTCACTCATTGGATGAGTCCAGACCGGATCTGGAGCTACTGTCATCGACGTTGTAATTCCAAGTCGCTTCGCCAGTTGCATCGATGCAGCATCTCTCCATGTAATCGACGTCGCACCATTCAGCACCAGCCCTACGAGATAGCGACTCCACGAATGTCTAAGTGGACCGAGTCCTTGTCCCCACAACAGCACCGGTTTACGCTTAATTCGCGCCACCACAATCAAAATAATGTAATAAATAAGGCTTCGAAAACTTGTGCTGTCTTGGAGAAGGCTTCCACCTCCAAGGACCACAACCTGCACCTTCTTAATGCTTTTGAGGACAGTCTTCAACGACCTCCTGTTCACCACTGATCCACGGGGGACAATCGTTTGAACAGCGTCGAAATCATGGGCCGTAATCAGGGGATGCCAGCCTTGAGGCAACTGTTTGCTCAATACCTCAAGTAAGGCGTCATCTCCGAGGTTGTGTTCTCCGTAATAGCCACAGAGGAGAATGCGCCTTGGCGATGAAGACGAAGCCAGGCCAGACATTCAGAACACCATGGATGCATCCATTATCCGCGCTTAGGCCGCCTACGTTGGTGAAAGGCTCGGTTGTGAAGCATGCATGCCCTTTCACTTGGCACATGGTGGATTCATGTGGCGTCAGTCTTTGAGTGGTTGTTGGCGATGGTGCTGATCGCTCAGCGCGGTTCAAAGCGCTCTCAAACGAGCATGATCTGGCTCTCTGCAGCCATGATTCCTGCCTTGATCAGTGCCATGGCTGCCTGCACTTGGCACCTCTATGACAACACCGAGAGCCTTCGTTGGCTTGTCACTCTTCAAGCCAGTACAACCCTTGTAGGAAATGTCACGTTGGCCATTGCTGCTTGGAATTTGCAACGCGACGACATGGTGAAGGGATGACATTGAACTTTGATCCAGCTCCCCTCTTTGCCTTCTCGTTGATTCCCTATTTGGTGTTTCTGTACCACCTAGGCCGCAGTAGCAAACTGCCAAAATTGACCATTCTTGGTTTTCAGCTCACGCTTTTGTTTGTCGCCGTCACAATTGCTGCCGCTGTTTTTGCCCTCGTTCGATACGACTCTGAATTGGTGGCTGTGGATTGGCTTCATGGTGGTGCTGAAGCCTTTCTGACCTTGAGCAATGCCTGCATTGTTGCCGGGCTGCTTCGATCGAAGCCGGAAGAACCAGTGAATAACTCTTACGAGGAGGAGATCTTGGGCCGTTGAAATCGGAAGATAAGGTGTCGCTTGCTGTGTTGCATGTTTACTCCTCTTCTGGCTATCGCTCCAGCCACCCTTTCCTGGTCCCCCAAAGTTGGCCTTGTGATGGTGGTCTGCAACATCATTGCCATCGCGATTGGCAAAGCCACGATTAAGCATCAAGACGTAGGTCTCAAACTGCCTGGTTCAAAATTCTTTGGTGGTATGAGCCACGCCAGCATGGTTGCCACCACAAGCCTTGGTCACATCATCGGTTTTGGTGCCATCCAGGGACTCGCAGCCCGAGGTGTTCTTTAAGTTTCCCTCGAAATGGGAGTGCATCTGAGGCAGCATTGCTGCTTCAGATGATTCATGCTGAGCCAGCTGAAGACACTTCAGCTGGTGCAATCTCTTCGAGGCTGAGGGACCCTGTTGTTGAAAGCAGGAAATGCTGCTTGATTCGGACTGCCATTTGATCCGGTGTCAAACCCAAGGCTTCAAAGCTTTGCTGGGGAGTTGCATGATCCACCAGTCGATCAGGAATACCTATGCGGAGCATGGGAATCGCTAACCCTTTCTCCTGGAGCGATTCAAGAACAGCTGAGCCAAAGCCACCAGCTAACGCTCCCTCTTCCATCGTGACAATCTTGCCAATCTTCTTCGCTATGGGATGAATGAGTGCTTCATCCAGCGGCCGTAAATATCGGGCATTAATCACAGAAACCTCTACCCCCACTGCTGCCAAACATTTCGCCGTCGCCACTGCCTTTGGCACCATGGCTCCATAAGCAACGACCAAGATATCCTTACCCTCACGTACGACTTCACCACAGCCAATCGGGAGAGCCTCCCAGCCTTCTTCCATCAATGGCACCCCTTCACCAGGGCCACGAGGAATTCTCAAAGCTGTGGGGCCATCATGGTTGAGGCAAGTCACCAGCATTCGTTGAAGCTCCGCCTCATCCTTGGGCGCCATCACGGTGAAATTGGGAATTGCACGCATGTAGCTGATGTCGTATTGGCCTTGGTGGGTTGGGCCATCAGCACCGACAATTCCAGCCCTATCCAATACAAACGTCACCGGCAGTTTTTGAATCCCTACATCGTGGATGAGCTGATCAAAGGCTCTCTGTAAAAACGTGCTGTAGATCGCGACCACTGGCCTCAATCCATTGCAAGCCATGCCTGCGGACAGGGTGACGGCATGCTGTTCAGCAATGCCAACGTCGATGTATTGGTCGGGGAGTGCTTTTTGGAGGATATCCAGGCCAGTTCCAGTCGCCATCGCTGCTGTAATTCCAACAACTTTTGGATTCTGTTCGCAGAGTTTGACAAGAGTTTGACCAAACACCTTGCTGTAACTCGGTGGTTTTGGCGTTTTGCTAGGCCTCGCTTTGCCTGTACTGAGGTTGAAAGCTGACTGCGCGTGGTAACCAACTTGATCAGCTTCTGCGTAGGGATACCCTTTGCCTTTCTTTGTAACAACATGAACCATGACCGGACCGCCCACGCGATGAGCGGATTGAAACGTTCGGGTCATTTCAGCAATGTCATGACCATCGATCGGACCGATGTAGGTGAAACCAAGCTCTTCAAAGACGGCGCCAACTTTTGGAACAGCGAGTCGTCGCATGCTCTCCTTGAGCCGATTCAGCTCAGGTGGAATCTCTCCCCCCATGAAGGGGAGATTTCTTACGCTTTCTTCAACGCTTCCAGACAAAAATTGAATTGGTGGGCTTAATCGCATCCGATTCAGGTAGGTCGATAGCGCTCCAACAGGTGGAGAAATCGACATGTCGTTGTCGTTTAAAACAACGAGAAGTGGAGTGGATGGAAGATGACCTGCATGGTTGATCGCCTCTAAGGCCATACCACCAGTCAGCGCCCCATCACCAATCACAGCAACGCATTTGTAATCAAGACCTTGCCGATCTCGGGCTATGGCCATTCCCAAAGCTGCCGAGATGGATGTGCTGGCGTGCCCAGCACCGAAATGATCAAAACGACTTTCCGTTCTCTTGAGGTATCCGGCAACTCCTCCCTGCTGACGCAGGGAGTCGAAGCTTCCATAGCGTCCAGTAATCAATTTGTGCGGATACGCCTGATGACCCACATCCCACACCACCTTGTCTTGATCAAGATCAAGGGTTTGGTAAAGGGCCAGTGTTAATTCAACAACTCCTAATCCGGGTCCGAGATGGCCGCCACTGTTGGACACCACTTCCAAATGGCGTTCACGAATTTGCTTGGCCACATCCTCAAGCTGGGTCTCCGACAGCCCATGCAGCTGATTGGGATGGGTTAATTCGCTCAGATGCATACCCATCCTCACACCGGTTCAGTCAATCTACGAGCCCCACCGACCCTTTGCGATCTTGAGCGGTTGTCAGACTGCAGCAATGGATCATTATTTGCCGAGGATCCTGCGCGCCCGTGTCTATGACGTGGCCCGGGAAACCCCTTTAGAACTCGCCAACAATTTGAGCCGACGGCTGAGCAACAGCGTTTGGTT
>MDSV01010002.1_pt1 | contig 11365 bp, 9 predicted proteins | sample 810851 | NCBI WGS metagenome assembly MDSV01 (sample SAMN05326640, study PRJNA326480) | marine metagenome | isolation source: seawater | place: Atlantic Ocean: North East | collected 2012 | reverse complement strand
TGCTGATAAAGGATCAAGATTTATCCAACTATGTGATGCTTTTGATATTCCCATACTTTCTTTAATTGACTGTCCGGGAATTATGGTTGGACCAGAGAGTGAAAAAACTGCTCTTATCAGACATGCCGCAAGAATGTTTGTCGTGGGTGCAAATATTGAAACACCAATGATGTCGGTGGTTATTAGAAAAGCTTATGGTTTAGGCGCTCAAGCAATGGCAGGAGGTAGCTTTAAAATACCTTTGTTTACTGTCACTTGGCCCACAGGAGAATTTGGCGGGATGGGCTTAGAGGGAGCAGTTAAGCTAGGGTATAGAAAAGAGCTAGAAGCGATCAAAGATCCGAAAAAAAGAATAGAAGCTTATGAAAAGATGGTAGCTGATAGCTATCACCGCGGAAGGGCGGTCAACATGGCTTCTCACTTTGAACTTGATGATGTAATAGATCCAGCAGAAACTAGAAACTGGATATCCAGTGCCCTAAAATCTTTACCACCAAAATCTAGATCGGGTAAGAAAAGACCAAATATAGATACTTGGTAATTATTTATAAGATATATCTGTAAGTAATTAATTTTATTATTTTTTTAAATCAAAAACTATGGCAAAAAGACTCTTTATTTTTCTTGTTTTAGGGATTTTTATTCTAATTGCTGACATTACATTCAACGATGAGAGCGACAATAAAATTACCATCTTTGAATCTGAAATTAATTCTTTAATAGGGACCTGGGTCAATCAAGTTGGTAGAGAACCCACATTACAAGAAATAGATGGCATTATCAGACAACTTCTTGATGAGGAGATACTTTATAGAGAGGCAATCAAACTAGGTCTTGATAAAAATGACATAATTATCAAGAGAAGACTTGCACAGAAAATAGGTTTTCTCAGGCAAGAAGCAGATTCATCTCTACCGTCAGAAGAGCAAGTAAGAGATTTCTACAGTAAAAATATAGATAAATATTTTGTAGCTAAAAGACTAACTTTTTCTCATATTTATTTTAGTGCAAATGATAATGGTAAGACTCTTGCAGAGGAAGCGTTAATACTAATCAAATCTGGTGCTTCAGAATCAGACTTTGGCGAACCCTTTTTACTTGGAAAAAACTTTTCATCTAAATCAATCTCAGAAATAGAAAGATCTTTTGGTAAACAATTCTCAGAAAATATTCAAAACATTATTCCTAAAGAGTGGTCTGGCCCTCTAGATTCTGAATATGGCTCTCATCTTATTTACGTCAACTCTATTTCTGATTCTTTTACTCCTTCCTTAGAAGAGATCAAAAATATTGTTATCAATGATGTAATTCTGGAAAAACAAAATAATTCTGTTACCGAATATTTGAAGGAGCTAAGAAATAAATATCAAATTGAGATTTTGGCAGATTTTAATGAAACAGCTAACTAAATTAATTTTTATATTTCTGGGCTTGTTTTTTGCTCTATCGGTGCAATCTCATGAAATGAATCCAGCTAGGTTATCTTTAGAGGAGGGCCAGGATGGATCTTATTCAGGCTTGTGGATGTTTCCTACAAATGCAGTTGGTCTTCCTGCTGAAGTTAGTTTTACAGACTGTGAAGAAGAAGAAAGAAATTTACCTGAAGTTCAGGGTAAATATTTAGTCTCAAATATTGCAATTAATTGTGCTGGTTCTCTAAAAGGTAAAGAGATAGCATTTAAAGGCCTTACAAGGCTTACCGATGCATTAGTAAGTATAAAGTTTTTAGACCAAACCTCTTTCGAGGGTTTGGCTACAATCAACACTCCCAAATTTGATATTCCTCAGGAAGTTAGTATCTATCCAACCAGTTACTTTTGGTTGGGTATAGAGCATCTTCTGAGTGGTATAGACCATATGTTATTCGTGTTTGGTTTATTATTTCTTGTCTCAGGTATTTTGAATTTGGTAAAAACAATTACTGCTTTTACATTAGCGCACAGTATTACATTAGCTTTATCTGTGCTTGATATAATCAGTGTTCCTCAGGCATCTACTGAAGCCTTTATTGCTTTGACGATTGTTTACTTAGCTTTGGAGGTTGGAGATAAGCAGAAATATGATTCAACACCATGGCTGATTGCTTTTGGTTTCGGCCTTTTACATGGCCTGGGTTTTGCAGGAGCCTTAACTGAAATAGGAATTAATAACGAAAATCTTTTGTTATCATTATTATTCTTTAATGTAGGTATTGAAGTTGGTCAATTAATGGTCTTACCGTTCTTTGGGGTGATTATATATTTACTTAAATCAAACAAAATAAAGATTGAGGTAAATGCTTTTGCAAGTTACTTTATTGGCGGGCTTGGAACTTATTGGTTAATTGAAAGAGTGCTCTCAATTTAAAAAATTAGAAGGTTAAAGGATGAAAGAAATAGAATTTAAATTTGTAGAAAGTAATGGAATAAATCTCAGACTTGCAATGATGGGCGAAGGTCCTTTGGTTATTTTTTGTCACGGCTGGCCCGAAAGTTGGTACAGCTATAGACATCAATTACCTGCGGTCGCCGCAGCAGGTTTCAAAGCCGTAGCTTATGATGTGAGAGGGTATGGAGAATCTGATAAACCTCATGAGATAGAAGCTTACACTATGAGAAACATGACTAATGATGTTATTGGAATCATTGATGCTCTTGGTTATGAAACAGCAATAACAATTGGACATGATTGGGGAGGACCGATTGCACTGCATACAGCCGCCTTGAATGAAGACAGAATCACTGCAACTGGAACTATGTCAGTACCATTCACAGGCAGAGGTCCAATGCCGGCATTAGATCTCTGGAAAGAGATTTATAAGGATAACTTTTTTTATCAACTATATTTTCAAAAAGAAGGTATTGCTGAGGCTGAATTTGAATCCGATCTCCCAAAATCTTTATTTGTTACATATACAAACAGTGACGGCAGAGGTATGAAAAATAACTTGGAAAAAGGGCAGAGTGGCCTGGTACCAAAAAAAGATAAGCATTCTACCTTCTTGGAAGGAATGGAGGTTTTTGATGATTTCCCGAGCTGGTTCACTCAAACTGATTTAGACTATTTCGTAAGCCAGTTTGAAATGAGTGGATTGAGAGGGCCCTTTAATAGATATAGAGCCCAGAATATTGATTGGAATGAATTATCAGAATTAGATAAAAAATTATCACAGCCTGCATTCTTCGTAACAGGCACATTAGATCCCGTAAATTTCTTCATCTCATCAGATGAACCTTTATTAGATAGGATTAAGGCTAATTATGAAAACCTTTTATTTGCAGAAGAATTAGAAGGAATAGGCCATTGGACTCAGCAAGAAGCTCCTAAAGAAGTCAATAAGCTGATTTTAAAATTCTTAAAAGAAGTTTCATAATAACGACTATATACTTCTATCATGACTGAAATAAAAAATTTATTACAAGAAGAGCAGGCATCCGCTGTAAATACTCTTCTTCTCGCTTTTTCAAGTGATCCTTTTCAAAGATACTTAATGCCCGATTCCTCAATTTTTCTAAAGAATTCAGCTATATGGTTTAACAACGCTGCGAGTCAGTCTATTTCAATTGACGGTTTGCTGGGAACTGAAGACTATTCCGGGGTTGCTGCTTGGTTTCCGCCTGATTATATAATTGAATTTAAAGCTATCGAAGAGACGCTTAAGGATCTTCCTGATAATTCCCAAAAGGATATATTTAAATATTTTAAACAATTTGAGGAGAATAGACCCAAAGATGCTTGGTATTTAGAGTATCTGGGAGTTGATCCCAGCAAGCACTCCATGGGATTAGGTTCTCTATTGTTAAAAAAATCTTTAGAAAAGATAGATAATTTGCATCAATCAGCTTACTTGGAATCATCAAACCCGAAGAATATGACTCTTTACGAAAGGCATGGATTTGAGACTGTATCGAAAATCCAGTTTGGAGAAGGTCCTCCAATGCATACGATGTTTAGAGAGGCTAGATAGCTCTATTTTTTATAGTCAGGTTTCTTATTTAGCGCCATCTAATCCAGATTTAATTATCCAAGAGATTAATTTTCTGTGAGATTTAGTAGGTACATCATTTGAAGATTTCCTAACTATTTTTTGTATCTCTCTTAAGGAGTTATACACTGCAGCTGTAGCTAATTCGTCATAGTAATCTTGTCCAAGAATACCAAATAACCTTCTTACGTATGCAGTTTGAAGATTTCTTCTTATTGAACTAACCTCATTATTCATATCACCTGTAAATATCGACTTGGTTAAGTCATCTAGGACTTCATTGACAGAGTAATCGTTACCATACAATTCAGTATCCGAAATTCTATAGAGCGTCCAAGGACTTAAGACATGATCTAAAACTCTATTTTGAATTCCAAGAATCATTTTATGCATTTGAGGATCCTCATGCTCTCCATATAGGTCAAACATCCTTCTTTCAACTTGGACTACTTGAAGGAGTTCAGGGTTAATTGGAAAGGCTTTTGATGAGAAGGCATACTTATTTAATGCCTCCATTGCTCGTCTTTGTTCATTAGATGGCGCAGGTGTGTAAGGTTTATTTGTATTTTTATTTTTTGGATCATATCTTTCTACATATACACCACCTATATGTCTTGAAATAACCTCTAAGGATCTCGAGTACTCTCGCATAAAAATACCATGAGCAAGCCTATATTCTTCAAATGTTTGGGCGGTATTTGATAACTTAGTAACAATATTCTCTTGAGAATTGTTCACCAGTTCGATCCTTTGAGAGGCATAAGTAATAGGGTCATTAGTTAGATCATTGATCATAGCCCTAGGATCGATTCCTCTTCCTGGAGATCTCATATCTTCAGAGTCATTTGCGAACATGTGTTCAGGTTTATTTTGCTCAGAGATAATTTCGTCTAACTCTGATTCACTTAGATCTTGAGTATAACCATACTTAATCGCCCAAATATCATAAGGACCAGGAATAGTGTCATAGTAGTCACCTTGTTTAACATCCAATGGCGCTAAGTTAATGGCAGGGTACTCCATTACTGATGCAGTCACTCCAGTTTTACTGGTTATTTCAGGGTTATGAACACTATCAATATCATGTAGATAGCTTCCTTTAAAATTATGATTTAAACCTAAAGTATGACCAACTTCATGAAGTGTTAATCTTATAATGGCTTGCTCTATTATCTTGGGATCATTTAACTCTATTGCTTGTGCAAGAATCATGCCATCTTGGATGTAGCTAGAAGAGCTGCAGTTTTTATGATCGGAATGATCATTAAATATAGTGTCGTAATTCACTCGATTAGTTAAGTAAATCCATTCCAACATAATGTCAGCAGCAATAATTTCTCCTGTTCTGGGGTTTGTCATGCTAGGTCCATAACCTCCGAAAACAGGATCAGGAGAAGAGGTCCACCTTAAGACGTTATAGCGGATATCTCCCGCATCCCAATCAGCATTATCAGGTTGTACTTTAACTTCAATTGCATTTTTGAAACCTGCAGCCTCGAAGGCTATATTCCAAGCAAGGACACCTTTTTTGATATAGTCTCTTAACTCAAAAGGAGTTGTGTTCTCGATCCAGAAAGTAATAGGTTTAATTGGTTCAGAAAGATCTTCTTCTGGATTCTTTTTTCTTAAATTCCACTTCCCTATGAGATCTTTATATGGTGTAACATCTTTTGAAGTAAGGTCCGTTATTCTTTCAGAGAAATAACCTATAGATTGATTTGCTAGGCGAGGTTCAAAATCATTTTTTGGCATCTCAATAAAGCTATACCTTAGTTTTATATTTACATTTCTTGGGTCAGCAACATCATCGGATTCATAGTCATATGAGGGTGCGCTTTCAATTACATATTCAACTTCAAAATCAGTATTTTTTTCATAGTTGTATACCCCTGCAACTCTTGATTTGAATGGACTGACTTGCCCCCATGTGAATCCAGGTGGTGGTCCATCCGGTGAATAAATAGGCAATATTGGCGTTAATGTTTCCGATAAAAGCATTCCTGTAATATCTATTAAATATTCACTTTCTTCTTCATTTTTAGCCAAAATCTCAAATACCTGAAAGGTTGAATCTGAAATATTTGCTCCTTGTGATTTAGCAAGAGGACTATCTTGATCAAAAGAAAAATTTGTTAAGACTCTGGAAAACCTAAGATTGTTGAAGTCTTTTTCAATCTTAAAAATCCCTTCGTCTGTGTAAGAACCTTTAACTTTCCCCGTTGAAGCAACTCCATTGATAACATGGGCAAAGTATATGAATTCACTTTTTAGTTGCTCTTTAGTGATTTTCAAAAAAATTTGATTACTTTCAGGGTCTCTATAAGTTACAAAAAAACCTAAAGTTTCATCATAGTCTTCAACTAATTCTTTTATATAGGTTTCTTTCTCCTCTTCAACGGCTACTGTATCTTCTTCTGAAGTTTCAGGTTTTTCATCTGCTGTAAGTCCATGTGTAACGATACATAGCAAAATAAAGATTCTAATTAAGTGGTTTTTCATGAAATTTTTATATATTTTATATTTATCTTATCTACTTAAAATAAGGTGCGATACTATATCAGAAAGAAGTTTATAAATTTTAAAGGTTTTTAATATGTTTGATTTAATAATAAAAAACGGATTGGTTTACGATGGAAAGGGAAGTGAGCCTTTTAAGGCTGATTTAGCGATCTCAAACGAAAAGATTGTTGAAATTGGAAAAATAGAAGATAAAGGAAGGAAGGTTATAGACGCCGAAGGAAAGATCGTTACTCCTGGCTTCGTTGATATTCATACCCATTACGATGGTCAAGTAACTTGGGATCCTTATTTGAGACCTTCCACTTATCATGGAGTAACGACGGTAGTTATGGGAAACTGTGGCGTAGGATTCTCGCCTTGTAAGCCCGACCAAAGAGACTGGTTGATAGGCCTCATGGAAGGTGTGGAAGATATTCCTGGAACTGCTTTACATGAAGGTATTGATTGGGAATGGGAAAGTTTTCCTGAATATTTAGATGCGTTAGAAAAAAAACCTTTAGCAATTGATGTTGGAACGCAAATTCCTCATGGAGCCGTAAGAGCCTACGTGATGGGTGAGAGAGGAATCAACCATGAAGAAGCCTCTTTGGAAGAGATTGATGAAATGAAGAAAATTGTTCAAGAGGCTGTAAAAGCAGGAGCATATGGTTTTAGTACTTCCAGAACAGAGAAGCACAATGATGTTAATGGAAATTTAACACCAAGCATAACCGCACATAAAACTGAATTAGTTGAAATAGCAAAATCTTTAGGTGAAATAAATCAAGGTGTTTTACAGGGTATTTCTGATTTTTATGACTTTGATTCAGAATTTGATATTTTTAAAACAATGTCTCAAGAGTCAGGTAGGCCAATATCAATAACCGTAGAACAACAAGATGCAAGACCTGAATGGTGGCTCCAGTTGCTTGATGGCATAGAAGATGCACAGTCCGAAGGAGTAAATATGTATGGTCAGGTTCCTCCAAGAGCTACTGGTATTTTAATGGGTCTTACCGCAACCTTAAATCCGTTTAGATTTCATCCTTCATATATGGAAATTGCTGAACTTAGCTTAGAGGAGAGAGTCAAGATTATGAATACATCAGACTTTAGAGAAAAGTTACTTAAAGAAAATGCTGTATCTATCAATCCTCTTGTCGATGAAATAGTTAATTCTTATGGGAAGATGTTCAGGTTAGGAGAACCAGCAAATTACGAGCCTGATCCTGAAACTTCATTTGATTCATTGGCTAATTTATCAAATATGACTGCTGAAGAAATAGCTTACGATGCTATGTTAGAAAAAGAAGGTAGAGCCTTAATCTATCACCCCTTATTCAATTATCAAACAGGTGATCTTAGTCTGGTTGAAAAGATGCTTAAACACCCCTATACAATATCTGGGCTTGGCGATGCCGGTGCCCATTGTGGGGCTATAAGTGATGCAAGTTTTCCAACAACATTAGTTCAGCATTGGTCTAGAGATAGGGATAGGGGTGATAAGTTACCTCTTGAAACAGTCATTAAAATGCAAACCTCTGAGACGGCCAGTTTGCTTGGCATTAATGACAGAGGAGTCATTGAAGAGGGTTATAAAGCCGATATCAATGTAATTGATTATGATGGCCTCACCCTTCATGAACCAGAAATTATTAATGATTTACCTGCAGGCGGAAGAAGGCTTGTTCAAAAAGCGTCTGGATATGATTACACCATTGTTTCAGGAGAAATCGCTTTCATTAAAGGTGAAGCTACTGGTAAATTAAATGGAAGACTCATAAGAAATTCGCAGTAAATATGCCCAGTCATATTTTAGATTTACATGGTTATAGACATCATGAAGTTGATTTAGTTGTAGAAAATTTTTTATATCTCAATCAAGATCAGATGCCATTAACTGTCATATGCGGAAATAGTGAAAAAATGCTTTCGCTGGTAAGGATAGTATTAGAAAGATCTCATGCTGAATACTATAATGGGACTGGCCATGAATATGGCCAGATAAAGGTTCACAGACTTAAATAATATGGATATTAAAAAATTAGGTCCTATAGGGGCTGAACTTTCGAACATTAATCTAAATGATCTCAGTAAAGATGAAGTACATTTGATAAAAAAATACTTCCTAGATTATTCTGTAATAGTTTTTAGAAACCAAAGCTTAGCTCCGAAAGATTTAAAAGATATTGCAAGTTTTTGGGGCGGAGCTTCGATTCATCCTGTTTTTAAAGGAATTGAAGGCCATCCTGAAATTATTGAGATAAGAAATTATGGAGAAAAATATCATACTAATGCTCATTGGCATTCTGATGTAACTTTTGAAGAAACTCCTCCCGATGCAACGTTGTTATATTCCATTGAAGTACCGAAAGAGGGTGGAGATACTTTATTTTCAAGTCAATACCTTGCTTACAATGAATTAAAGCCTGATCTTAAATCCTGTCTGGCAGATAAAAAAGCAATACATAGTAATTTAGGCGTATTGATGTTGTCGGGAGGAGACACAAAGAACGCCAAGACAGTCGAACATCCAGTTTTTAGAGAGCATCCTGAGACTGGAAAAAAAGCTCTATATGTAACTGAGGCTTTCGTTAAAGAAATCAAAGATATGGATTCTAATGAATCTCAAAAGATACTCGAGTATCTCTACAGGCATGCATCAAACGAAGATTATATTTATAGACATAAATGGTCTGATGGGGATCTTGTTGTGTGGGATAATAGAAGTGTCCAGCATTATGCTGAGCATGGATATGGAGATCAAACTAGAACCATGCGAAGACTAACAACATCAGGGAGTAAACCATTTTGAATAATACAATAACCATCAAGAACTGCAGAGTTGTGAATGAAGGTCAAATCATAGAGCAAGATTTAATTATCAAAAATGGACGGTTTGAAAAAATAGCTAGCGAAGTTGAGGCTGAAGGAGAGATTGTTGATGCTGCAGGTCTATTTTTATTTCCGGGTATTATTGATGATCAATGTCATTTTAGAGAACCAGGATTAACCGAAAGAGGAAGTATAAAAACTGAGTCTTTGTCAGCAATAGCCGGGGGAACAACTTCATTTATGGATATGCCTAATGTTCTGCCTCCTACTCTTGATTTGGGCTTATGGAGAGAAAAGATATCTATTGCTGAACAAAGCGCATCAGCTAATTTTTCTTTCTATATGGGCACTTCAAATACAAATATAGATGAAATTAAATCAATTGACCCCAGTGAAGTTTGCGGAATAAAGATTTTTATGGGCTCTTCAACAGGCAACCTTCATGTTGATAGTGAAGATGCTTTAAACGATCTATTTAAAGAGTCTCCAGTAATTATAACTACTCATTGTGAGGATGATCCAATAATTAAATCTTTGGAGCAGGAGTTTTTAGCTAAATATGGAGAAAAAATTCCTGTGGAAATGCATTCAGAAATAAGGTCTCGAGAAGCTTGTTTAAAATCTTCAAAAAAAGCAATTGAGTTAGCAAAAAAACACGATGCTAATTTACATATACTTCATCTAACGACTAAAGAAGAGATTGAATTATTTTCTAATAAACCAATAAACGAGAAGACGATCACTGCCGAAGTTTGCATTCCTCATTTATATTTTTCGAGAGATGATTACGCAACTAAAGGAACTTTAATTAAGTGCAATCCATCAATAAAAGAAACATCAGATCGAGACGCTTTGAGAAAAGGGTTATTAGAAGGTTACATTGATTATGTTGCGACCGATCATGCCCCGCACCAATTGGAGGGCAAATCGAATGATTATATGGATTGTCCTTCCGGTATTCCAAGCGTACAACATACACTCCTTGTTCTCTTGGAGCTTGTTAGAGAAGGTGTTTATTCTTTGAGTGATCTTCCTTATTATCTCTCACATAAAGTAGCAGATAGATTTAAGATTATAGACAGAGGTTATATAAGGGAAGGATATTGGGCTGATTGTGTTCTTGTAGATCTTGAACATAAACATACAGTTACAAAAGAAAATACATCTTATTTTTGTGGCTGGTCTCCATTTGAAGGCGATACTTTCAACTCAAAAGTTATCAGTACTTTTGTAAATGGGAGGCATGCTTACAACGAAGGAAAAATTTTAGAAAATAATTTAGGTATTCAATTAGAATTTGATAGATAGATATGGATCAAGATATAAAATTACACGAAAGCAATAAAAGTTTCTCTTGGTCCCTTCCAGAGGGGCCTTATAATTTTTTTTCGGAGGAGGACATAAAGTCATTTAATGAAAAAGGTTATGTAGTTGTTGAAAATGCATTCTCTCCTTCAGAAGTTAACCAAGTTATTGATCAGATTGATCCTTATGAATTTAACGTTACTGAAGCTTTAAAAGGATTAGATGGAGGAAAATTCTTTATCTCGAGAGCACAAGAGATAACATTTACTACTCACCTAGTAACTCAATCTCAAGAGCTAAAGGAATTTAGTCAGCATAAAGTTTTTTCTGATGTTTGCAGAGATCTAATAGGACCAAATGTAAGACTTTACTGGGACCAGGCTGTATACAAGAAACCGGGAACAAAAGATGAATTTCCTTGGCACCAAGACAATGGTTACACCTTCATAGAACCTCAGGCATATTTAACTTGCTGGATTGCCCTCACGGATACTGATGAAACCAATGGATGTCCTTGGGTTATGCCTGGCTTGCATAAACGAGGTACTTTGTTTCATGAGCCTACTGATTTGGGTCACAAGATTCCGTTAGACTCTTCAGGATCTGTTTGCTTGCCACTAAAAGCTGGAAGCATTGCTATTTTTTCATCTTTGACACCACACAGGACTGGCCCAAACTTATCTGACAATATTAGAAAGTCCTATATCCTTCAGTATGCTCCTGAAGGATCAAAGAGACTCATATCTCAATCATTGACGGAAG
>MDSV01056220.1_pt1 | contig 11366 bp, 8 predicted proteins | sample 810851 | NCBI WGS metagenome assembly MDSV01 (sample SAMN05326640, study PRJNA326480) | marine metagenome | isolation source: seawater | place: Atlantic Ocean: North East | collected 2012 | reverse complement strand
CTAGACAACGCCATGTATTTTGATACAGAAGATTCACTTGTGGATTGGTTGCGTCAATATGCCAAAACAGATGAAGAACGCGAAGCGGTTTTCTTGCGTGGTTTTTTGGGTAAGATGTTGTTTAGTGGGGACGAGGCATTGAAATCTGCAAAAGTACTTTCTGGTGGTGAAAAAGTACGCTGTATGTTATCACGTATGATGATGGTTCGTGCTAATGTATTAATGTTAGACGAACCCACAAATCACCTTGACTTGGAATCTATTACTGCATTCAACAATTCGCTTATTAAGTTTAAAGGAACGGTACTACTCACTACACATGACCATGCGTTTGCACAGTCGGTTGGAAATAGGGTAGTAGAATTAACGCCAAAAGGGGTTATTGATCGTTATACGACATTTGATGAATATATGGTTGATCCTAAAATTAAGGAATTGCGTGACAAGATGTATTCTAGATAATACTTTTTGCTTTTTTTAGGTCAGACTTGGCCACCCAGACCTGTTGCATCATGGGTGTTGAACCAAAACCAGCCAAACGCGCCGATTCACTTTCGTCTTTAATAATTGGAAATATATTGTTTTCTTCTAACGAAGCTTTGACCCGCTGTGCTTCAACAACATTAATTGCACATAAAAGGGTAAAAACATCGTTCATCAGCTGTTGTAGTATTTGCTATTCCAAATAGCTCTATTAAAGTTCTTGCCAGTAGCAAATGTATAATAAATTACAATTGCGGCTACAGCTTTGAACATGAAGAAGTAAATCATGATAAAATCAGTGGTCGTTGGATTGGGCGTGAATAGTGACATGGGCACAAAAAAGCTTAGAAAAAAGCTAAACACCAAAAGCGAAATACAAGCAGTTATGATATTTTTAAATGGCCATACCATTGCTTTGCGGAATGGATGTAAATCATCGCCCCATTGGTGAATCAAGTAATAATAGCCATTGCCCATAGGAGCAAACAATAAAGGATCGTCAGCATTTTCTAATTTAAAAAGCTTAGAAGGCGCCATAATTTTAAGATCAGATAGAACGTTATTGTGTGTGTTCTCGATGGATTTAATTTGCGCTACCGCTTCAACAGGAAAATCACCTTTAAACAAAGTAGCATCCAAGAAACGTAACCTGAAATCAATACATGTTTTTTTGATTTGACTTATATGGTATACACGATCGGATTCTAGCTTATCCAAATCAAAGTTATTTAGTGTTGAAGTAGTAAGGGGCCTTTGATCAACAGCTTTAATTTTGTTTAATTCTTGAGAAATATCTGTTTGAGTGAACATAGTTTTTTTTTAGCAATATTCAAATATAAGCATAACTATCATATAATCAACTGTTTAATTCTTGTTAAACAATTCTATTGACGGAGTTCTGCGCCAAGCTGTTTGTGGTATTGGTCTGCAATTTTTTGCATGGTCTTATCTATCTGCTTATCAGTAAGCGTTTTCTTCTTATCTCGAAGGGTGAAATTAAGTGCATAGGATTTTTTTCCTTCTGGAACCCCATTGCCTGTAAACACATCAAAAAGCCCAATGTCTTCTATTAAATGCCGCTCTGTTTTCTTTGCAATTTGATACAGTTCTTTAAACGAAGTGCTTTTGTCTACCAAGAGAGCAAGATCACGATGAACTGATGGAAACTTAGAAAGTCTTTTTACCTTAATTTTCTGTTTTACGAATTGTGAGAGTACCTCCACAGCTAGAGTACAAGCAAACACGTCTTGGTCAATAGAAATATCTTTAAATTTTTTTAAATCAATCCAGCCAAACCTACCAATATTTGTTTTGCCGACGCTCAATGTCACACTTTCTTCAAAAAACGAATGGTCGCCGGGCGTTTCCTTTATGGTCAGTCCCAACCTATCTAGTAAGCTATTTACAATTCCCTTCAGGTAAAAGAAATCTGATTTTTGTTCTGAAACGGCCCAGTTGCTTTGTAATTGTTTTCCGGTAACAACCATACAAAGTGTAGCCTCTTGTGCATTGCCTTCAGCTGTTTTGTGGTATTGGTTTCCAAATTCAAAAAAGCGCAAGTCTTGCTGCTGTCTATTGATGTTAAACTGCAATGATTCTAGCATACCATAGATTAGATTGGTACGCATCATGGATAGCTCACTACTCAGGGGATTAAGTATCTCCACCATGTTTGTGGCATTTCTATCGTGCTTAGGCGAAGTTAGGGAGTTGTTATAAATCTCATAAAAACCTTGCGCAACAAGCTGTTGGGCAATGCGTGTTTCCAACTGTTTGGTATTGTTTTTGGACAGGTTAGGAATAGAACTACTAAGTTTGTTTTCTGTTGGGATATTATTGTATCCGTAAACCCTTAAAACCTCTTCGACAATATCGGCAGGTCTTCGCACATCTGCACGATAAGAAGGAACTTCTAAACCAACCGAAGTTTCCGTGACATGGGCAATTTTAATGTCTAAATCCTGAATAATTTTTTTTATTTTTTCTTGCGGAATCTCATGACCTATCAGTGCGTTTATGTAGTCGTATTTTAACAATACCTGATGCGCTTCTTGCTTATTGGGATATTCATCAATAATTTCTGAGCTAACGGATCCACCTGCAACTTCCTGAATAAGTATCGCAGCTCTTTTTAAGCAGTATTCGACCAATTCAATATCAATTCCACGTTCATAACGAAACGACGCATCTGTGCTTAGTCCGTGGCGTTTGGCTGTTTTTCGTATACTAACAGGATTGAAGTAAGCACTTTCTAAAAATATTTCTGTTGTTTGTTCTGTAATTCCAGAGTTTAAACCTCCAAAAACACCCGCTAAGCACATAGGTGTATCATCATTGCATATAACCAAGTCTTCACTGCTTAATTTGCGTTCAACCCCGTCTAAGGTTACAAAGGGAGTTCCTTCTTTTAGTTTTTGTACACGTACAACTCCACTGCTTATTTTAGCTCCATCAAAAGCGTGTAATGGCTGACCCATCTCATGTAAGACATAATTTGTGGAATCAACTATATTGTTGATGGGTTTTAATCCTATTGCCTTGAGACGATCTTGTATGTGTTTTGGCGAAGGCTTTACTTCAACTCCCATGATGCGTAAACCACAATAGCGTGGTGCAGCATGAGAATCACGAATGTCTATTTTGATTGCTCCTTCGTAGTTATCGGCACGAAAGGAGCTTATAGAGGGCATAATAAGTGCAGTGGTATCTTCCTTTTGGGCTAGTGATGCACGTAAATCTCTTGCTACACCAAAATGGCTCATCGCATCAGATCGGTTGGGAGTAAGCCCTATTTCAAATATTTCATCTGTAACGATTTTAAAAACTTCTTTACAAGGTTTGCCAGCTTTGTAACGATTTTCAAGTACCATAATACCTTCGTGGCTTTGGCCCAAACCTAATTCGTCTTCTGCACAAATCATTCCTTGACTTATTTCTCCTCTAATTTTACTTTTTTTAATGGAGAAAGATTTCCCATTTTCAGCATAAAGTGTTGTGCCAATAGTTGCTACTGGAACCGTTTGGCCTGCAGCAACATTGGGTGCTCCACATACAATTTGAACATGTTCTGCTTCCCCTATGTCAACTTTGGTAACTTTAAGCTTATCAGCGTTGGGATGTTTTTCGCAAGTGAGTACCTTGCCAATAACAACTCCTTCTAGTCCACCTTGAATTGATTGATATTGGTTAATACCCTCAACCTCTAAACCTAGGTCGGTGAGTATATCACCAATTTGCGAAGCATTTAAATCGGTTTTTATGAAATCACGTAACCAGTTGAAAGAAATCTGCATGCTTATTATTTGAATAGCAAAGATACAATTAACATGGTTTTTTTGGCATTATTTACCCAATGTACTTCCAAATACTTTTTCCTTGTTGTGTCATGGAGAGCGCAAAACGTATGTTTCCGTTGTTTGTAAGCGATAAACTTGGGTCTTCTTGTAGCAGCGTATCTACCGCGTGACGTACTGTTTTTAGAATATCTACGTCTTTTTTAAGGTTGGCAATTAGAAATGGTAGTACACCGCTTTGTTGTGTTCCCATGACATTACCCGGTCCGCGCAGCGACAAATCCACTTCTGCCAATTCAAAGCCGTCTTGCGTTCTTACCATGGTTTGTAATCGTGTTTGAGCATCCTCACTAAGTTTAGATCCCGTCATTAAAATGCAGTAACTCTTACTAGCACCTCGACCAACACGTCCCCTGAGCTGGTGGAGCTGTGATAATCCAAAACGCTCGGCACTTTCAATAATCATAATGCTGGCATTGGGCACATCAACACCCACCTCAATAACCGTAGTAGCCACCATGATTTGGGTTTTTTTTGATATGAAACGTTCCATTTCATAATGCTTGTCTTTGGCATTCATCCTTCCGTGAACGATACTCACCTGATAGTCTGGCAATGGAAACTCTCGAACGACACTTTCATAGCCATCCATCAAATCTTTGTAATCCAAAACCTTAGATTCTTTAATTAGCGGATAAACAATATAAACCTGTCGTCCTTTGGTAATTTCTTCTCGCATAAATTGAAACACAGCCAAGCGTTTGCTGTCAAATCTATGTATTGTGGTAATGGGTTTTCTTCCTGGCGGTAATTCATCAATTACCGATAAATCTAAGTCGCCATATGCAGTCATGGCTAAGGTCCGGGGTATGGGTGTGGCTGTCATAACTAATATGTTTGGTGGGATATTATTCTTCCTCCAAAGCTTGGCACGCTGCGCTACACCAAAACGGTGTTGTTCATCAACAATAGCCAATCCAAGTCGATGAAAATTGACAGTTTCTTCTAATACAGCATGAGTACCAATAAGAATTTGCAATTGGCCATTGGCTAATTTTTCAAACAGAGGTTCACGTTCTTTTTTGTTTACAGAGCCTGTTAGCAAACCAATTTTAATATCCAGTGGTACTAACAATCCTTTTATACTACTGTAGTGTTGTTGGGCTAAGATTTCGGTAGGTGCCACTAGGGTGGCTTGCATATTGTTGTCTATGGCCATCAGCATACAGAGCACAGCTACGATAGTTTTTCCAGACCCAACGTCACCTTGAAGCAGTCTGTTCATTTGTGCTTCATTATTTAAGTCGGTTCTAATTTCTCGCACAACACGTTTTTGAGCCTCGGTTAATGGAAAGGGCAGATGCTCTTGAAAAAAGCTATTGAAGTAATTTCCGATTTTAGGAAAGGGGATGCCTTTAATACGTTCTTTACGATGGTACTTTTTTAACCCCAATTGTAACTGCACAAAAAACAGTTCTTCAAATTTCATACGGTATTGTGCACGCGCCAAGGATTCTTGCGACTGGGGATAGTGAATGAATTTTAGGGCTTCATTTTTTTCCATCAACTGGTAATAGTTGAGTATTTCATTAGATAAAACTTCTTGAAGTTTATTTTGTACCTCTTCAAACAAATTTTCTACAATCTGTCGCATAACACGTTGTGATATTCCGCTTTTGGTCAGGTTTTCTGTAGATGGATATACCGCCTGAAAGTTTCCTTTACGTTGTTCGTGGTCAGCAATAAGCTCTAGCTCTGGGTGCGGAATAGAACACTTCTTTCCGTACCAATTGAGTCGTCCAAAGGCCATATAAGGTGTGTTTAGCTGGAGTGATTTTTGGATCCACTGATGCCCTCTAAACCAAACCAGTTCTATGCTGTTCTGACCATCTGTAAAAGTGGCTATTAAACGTCTGCCCCTTTTTTGATTGATGGTTTCAATATGGGAGATGCTCCCCAAAACTTGTACATCTGCTGTGGTTTGTGGTAATTCTTTCGGTGTGTAATATTTGTTTCTGTCAATATAACGATGCGGAAAAAAGTAAAGAATATCTTGCAAGGTATAAAGACCCAATTCTTTTTTAAGCAATTGTGCCCTATTTGGACCAACGCCTTTTAGAAATTCGATAGGTTTTTGCAACAATGCAGACATAAAACGAAGATAGCAGTTTCCTGTTAATAACTATTTGTTAGGCTTCTTTATCAACATTACGGGTTTGGCTATTTTCACTTTAAATTAAATGTGTTGGAAGATTACCTCAAGTTGCTTAATGAAGCCCAGCAAAAACCTACTGTTCACAAAGATGGACCGCTTATGGTTATTGCAGGTGCAGGTTCTGGTAAAACACGTGTGCTTACATACCGTATCGCCTATTTAATGCAGCAAGGTGTGGATTCTTTTTCCATTCTAGCATTGACGTTTACCAACAAGGCAGCACGAGAAATGAAGGCGCGTATTGCACAAATAGTAGGGGAGAGTGAATCAAAGAATTTATGGATGGGTACTTTTCACTCTGTGTTTGCACGCATCCTTAGAGCTGAAGCCGACCGCTTGGGCTATCCTTCAAGCTTTACAATTTACGATACCCAAGATTCCGAGCGTTTGTTGAGCTCCATAATCAAAGAGTTAAAACTCGATAAAGATTTATATAAAGTCAAACAAATTCGTTCGCGCATATCTTCTTTTAAAAACAGCCTGATTACGGTTAGGGCTTACTATAACAATCCAGAGCTTGTTGAGTCAGATCGGGAATCTAAGCGTCCAGAAGTGGGGAATATATATAAAGAGTATGTCGACCGTTGCTTTAAGGCTGGTGCCATGGATTTTGATGATCTACTGCTTAAAACCAATGAGTTATTAAATAGATTTCCAGACGTGCTTTCCAAATATCAGGAGCGTTTTCGTTATATTTTAGTTGATGAGTACCAAGATACCAACCACTCTCAATACTTAATAGTACGTGCTTTAGCAGATCGTTACCAAAACGTTTGTGTCGTAGGTGATGATGCCCAAAGTATCTATGCCTTTCGGGGTGCAAATATTCAGAACATTCTCAATTTTCAACGTGATTACGACGATACTACGGTTTATCGGTTGGAGCAAAACTATCGTTCTTCTAAAATCATAGTACAAGCGGCAAATTCCGTGATCGCAAAAAATAAAAATAGGCTAAAAAAGAACGTTTGGACAAATAATCCAGAAGGGCACAAAATTATTTTACATCGTAGTCCAACAGATGGTGAAGAAGGACGCTATGTTGCAGGTGATATTTTTGAACGTGCCATGCAAACCCAACAGGGCTATGAGAACTTCGCTATATTGTATCGCACCAATGCACAGTCTCGTGCGATGGAAGACGCCTTACGCAAGCGTAATATTCCTTATCGTGTGTATGGAGGCGTTTCGTTTTATCAACGTAAGGAGATCAAAGATGTGTTGGCATATTTACGCCTTATAATCAATCCCAATGATGAAGAAAGTTTAAAACGTGTTATCAATTACCCTATGCGGGGTATTGGTCAAACGACAATTAATAAGCTTATTGTAGCGGCAAAAACATATGATTGCACGCTATATCATGTACTTGGAAAGGTTCAAGAACTTCCGCTAAATATCAATGCGGGAACACGAACCAAATTACAGGACTTTTACACGCTAATTGAGTCGATTAAAACACAACTTACAACATTAGATGCGTTTGAACTGGCAGATGTGGTAACTAAAAAAGCAGGTTTAGTTTCAGAACTAAAAAAGGAGGGAACGCCAGAAGCTATTACTCGGATTGAGAATATTGAGGAGTTATTGAACGGTATCAAAGACTTTGTGGAAGGACAGCGTGAACTTGTTGATGCCTCTGGCTCTTTGGTTGAGTTTTTAGAAGATGTAGCCCTGGCTACTGACTTTGATAATGAAGTCAAAGGTCTGCAAGCGGTATCGCTTATGACTATTCACCTTGCCAAAGGGTTGGAATTTCCAAACGTGTACATCGTTGGCTTAGAAGAAGATTTGTTTCCCTCTGCCATGAGTGTTAACACTAGAGCAGATCTAGAAGAAGAACGAAGGTTGTTTTATGTGGCACTTACGCGTGCTGAAAAACGGGTTACTTTGACTTACACATTGTCGAGATATCGTTGGGGAAAAATCATTGATGCAGAGCCGAGTAGGTTTTTAGCAGAAATAGACGAACAATTCATAGATAATCAAGTGGTCAATGACGATTATTACTTTAAACCATTTATGGATACTTCTGTATTTGATGCTCCAGATCCAAATAAGGTTCGCTTTAAGCCGCCTTTAAAAACTAAACCCGCAGCTGCAGTACCACCTAAAGCACGTATGAAATCTGTATCTAAAGCTGTAGCCAGCATTGGACCTACATTGGATTTGTCTGAAATTCAAGAAGGTATTCGCGTTTCACATAGCCGTTTTGGATTTGGAACTGTTCTGAGTACAGATGGGGTAGGTAATGATTCAAAAGCCCTTATTTGTTTTGACCAATCTGGGGAAAAGAATGTACTGTTGCGTTTTGCAAAACTTAAGGTAATTTCATAAAAAAGCCACCCGAAAAAGTGGCTTTGTATTTTATTGCTGTGTATGCCTTATTTTGAGGCAGCCTCCATACCTTTTTCTAGTAAATCAAAGAATTGATCTAGCTTAGGTAACACAACAATGCGTGTTCTACGGTTTTTAGCGCGACCATCCAGAGATTCGTTATCTTCCAGTGGTACATAAGAACTACGACCTGCGGCAGTCATTCGCGCTGGATCTACCAAGAAATCGTTTTGCAATATGCGGACAACAGCCGTAGCGCGCTTTACACTTAAATCCCAGTTGTCTACAAGAACATCGCTGTCTTTTTTAACGGGAACGTTATCTGTATGTCCTTCAACCATAAACTCCAAATCTGTTTTGTCGTTGATTACACGTGCGACCTTACCAAGTACTTCTTTAGCACGCGCAGTAACTGAATAGCTACCACTTCTAAACAAAAGCTTGTCTGAGATAGAAATAAATACAACGCCCTTTTCAACATTTACCTCAATGTCAGAATCATTGATATCTACAAGTGCACCCTTTAGACTGGTTACCAATGCTAAGGTTACAGAGTCCCTTCGTGTAACGGCATCTTGCATGCGTGTAATGCGCATATCTTTTTCTTTTAAGGACTCTAGCGAACGCTCAAGGTTTTCAGCACCTTTTTGAGAAAGCGTTGTTAAGTTACCCATATTATTAATAAGCTCTTGATTGTTTGCTTTTAAGAAATTAATTTGGTCACTTAGAGTAGAAACCTTTGCATCACTTTTTGCCTTATCGTCTATGCATGAATTAAGGCGAACCGTAGCGGAGTTCAGAAGATCTTTGGTTTCTTTGTGGTCAGATTCTAAGGCAGTGTATTTCTTCTGCGACACACAAGATGCCAAAAGAGCAGGAATTACAATTAATAGGATGTGTGTTCTTTTCATTTTATAAATATTAAGAGTTTAAAATTACTATAAAAACGTTGATTGAGACGCTTTCTTATGTTAAACTATAAAAAAATATTATTCTTTACTCAACACAATAGTTGTCACCTTCTTTAAACATATCAAAGGTTAATTCATCTACTTTGACATCACTTTGCATACTTCCTTGAAAATCGCTGTTAGTAATGCGATTACATCCATCAAAACAAATCACAAATATATATTGGTCGGATGTGATAATTTTATCTAAAATCTCACCACATCTGTTATCTGATTTACAACAGAAAAAAAACAAGATTAACAATAATAGTGATTTTTTCATAAGCGTATAATTTTTGTTAATCATTAATTAGGATTTTCTTTTATCAAACTAATTTTAAAATAAACTTAAATCTATTTTTCTGTGCGACAAAAGTCATATACGATTGAACCTTTGTTTAATACCAACTAAATAGTTTAAAAAAATTATTTAATCACTATATTGGTTTAACAAAAAAAATGTCCAGGTAAATATCACTCTCTTTTAACAATTTATTGAACTTATTTTTCAGTATAGATTATATTCTAATAAAACTAAATCGCATTAATTTAAGTGTATGCAAAAACAAATTTTAATTACAACAATATCGTTTCTTTGTTTTTTTTCAATTAAATCAAACGCACAGACAGATGTAGGTTCTTGGATTACATATCAAAATAATTTAGAGCTTTCACGAAATCTTGATCTTGAAACAGAACTTCAATTGAGAAGCTATAACTTAGATTTAAAAAATGATGAAACCTTAGTTACTTTCGGGTTGACAAAGGAATTAAGACGTGTACCTGTTTTTGTTTCTGCTGGCTTAAGACGGCTTGACACAAGTAGTTTTTCAGAAAACGGTATTTATCAAAAGGCCTCTATAATCAGCACATTAGGAATTTTTGACTTCGTTGGTAAAATAATGTTGGAGCAGAGATGGCTCAATAAAAATTATCAACTTCGTTACAGGATAGGCTCAGAATTTTCATATGAAATAACTCCTTATATTAATCTTACATTTAGCGAAGAAATTTTTTTAAGTTACACTGCTGGCGGATTCAATCAAAACCGACTTATCTTAAAAACTTCCTATACTCCGTCCGAAAAGTTTAAAATTACAACAGGGTTAATGCACTGGAAGTTTCAAGAAATTAACAGGTGGTCAATTCTATTATCTTTAAAGCATTCTCTAAGCTTATGATTTACCATTAAATAAATAGTTGTATGTTTAAGAGCAATCGCAGCAAGAGCAATCACACGAATTATTACAGCTACAGTTTTTACAATCACAATTCATAATTGTAAATATATCTAAAAACAATATAATGACCAAAGGACTACTAATAGCATTAATAATTTTAATAGGCGGGGGTTACCTACTTATATTCAAGAAAAAGAAATGAATAAAACAATGTACTATATTATTAGTAGCATCCTTTGTGGAACTATAATCATAGGCGGTAGGCTTTGGTTCGGATTAAACTTTATTGAAAGGATTATTGCTCTTGTAGTAGTTGGGGGCTTATTTGAAGTTATCTACCAAAAAATTAAGGTGCGATGAAGAAACTTCTTTTTTCTACCTTTATTTTATCTTGTGAGATACACTCAAATTAGCTGTAGACAGTTCATCTACAGTTTTGTCAATCAACTTTTTAGCTTTCCTTTTACCTCACTGCTTATTTTATTAGTAGTACCAGCAACTCGTCCGCCATACTTTTGTCTTATTTCTATATCTTTATTTAATGAAAAATTATATTATTCTTTTTTTCAGCATTGTCTTTGAAATAATTGCTTGGTATTCTCTTTATGGATATATATTTGAAGGTAATGATGATGCATTAACAGGTATATTATTTTTGCCTTTATCAATAGTTATGCTTTTTTATCTTTGGAAAAACAACTTCTTTACTATAAACAAAACAGGGCAGTGAAGGGTGTTACACCCCCAAGCCTGTCTTTTAGTCGCAGAGATATACTCTTATTTATCATAAAAATTATAATGTAAATCATTCCCCATTTCTGTGTCATCAATTAAAATGACACATAATTGACACACATTTGATATATAAAAAAGAGTATAAAACTATAGTAATTATCTAATAAACAGG
>MDSV01137640.1_pt1 | contig 11367 bp, 27 predicted proteins | sample 810851 | NCBI WGS metagenome assembly MDSV01 (sample SAMN05326640, study PRJNA326480) | marine metagenome | isolation source: seawater | place: Atlantic Ocean: North East | collected 2012 | reverse complement strand
TGCACCCTTGACAACCTCGAACTTCCGCTTGGATCCAGCAATATCATCGAAGGTGCTATACTTCTCCAGGGTCGTTTCAACCCCATAAGATTTACCAATACCAGGTGGCCCTGATACTATCATAGCACGGACCTTCTTCTGTGCCACTGCTTCGGTCATCTCATTCAGTATCTCGAATCGTGCTTCTATCCTGCTGATCGCTTCTTCATCAGTTTCTGTGTCCTTTGTTTCGGCGGTAACTCCGCCTTTGAACTCGTCTCTGAATCGTATGTATTCGCCCTCATTAACTACCCTGATATCACCAATGCTACCCACATTGATTCTGACCTTATCCAGGCCCTCGTAGTCAGACATATCAGCGACAGCAACGGTGACGAATCCACCCGGCTTGCCTGCGAACTTCTGATAGTCTTTCACTATCGGAAATATACGACCTGACTGGTCCTTATTACGATAGGTTCCTTGTTCTATTTTAATGTATTTTTGCAAGTTTTCCTCCCTTGTTTATAGTGTTCATTATAGCATCAGATCTGTATAAGTCAATTGGTTGAGTTTGGTAAAGATTGGTAAGAACCTTACCAACGATAGATCCACATTGATATCCTGGTAAAGATTGGTAAAACGGTCTTGACTTGCCATGGAAGCGTACGGGTGATGAATTAGGTTGGTAAGGTTTGGTAATGTCTGGTAAACACAATACGACTAGGCCATAATGTTCCAGATTCCATCTGCTCCCCAGCCTGGTCATCCGTACGGATCGTGTCGCCCAATTTTGTAGAGCAAAGGGTATAGTTTGGAAACAAAAATCCTTAGGATGGGGTACTATACTAAAATGCTCCACCTCCGTAATCAAGGTTAAATAAGCATATATGTCAAGCAACGATCTAGGACAAGACCCAGAACAATTCCGTAAGCCTTTAGTTCTCACAGAAGAGGTACAGCCAGAAATCAAGCATTCAGACCCAGTATCTCCATCCGCCGTATCACGACATCTAGCAGACTTAAAGGTAGGATTGTACGACTCTCGCATATACAGATTCATCGCTCTCGTTAAGGATTGCCCAGTATGTGGTATCATAAGGATAGCATTAGTCATAGGATTAATTGCTTTCATAATCGCTTTATTTTAGACCTCCTTCATAATCACATATTGTAGAAGCACCAAGAGAACGGTGTAGGCTCAAGGATAAAAGTTGGCGATCTAGCCAACTTTGGATTATCTTCAACTGCGAAGAGCAGGTAGATATCAATAAGGTATTAAGGGTGTAGGTAGGATAGGCTACGATGTCAAAAAATTGCTTCGCACTAATTCCTAAAGGAATTATAGGGTCTATCTCCGTTCGGTAATACCACATCATACGAGCATTCCTACTCGTGAAATTTTTTGCTGACGCACTTGACAGGGTCATTCCTGCACCTCCCTTTTACCAAATCTATATGGCCATTGATAATATTAATAATGTCAGGCCAACGATTATCAAAGCATATAACCACGGAACCATTTCGTCCCATAGATCCTTCAATAGGTAGCCTGTCAATTGTAAGAATTTCTCTATCTTTTCTATCAAGAAGCCTCCGGATAGTTCGATTGATCTGCTGGCCAAAATTGTGATATAGGGCATCTAACAAATCCATTCTTGCCGTTCAATATCGCCAGTGATCTTTGACCTATATCCACATCCAATTGATATTGCACTTTACACAATTGAAGATGGATGTTCCAGTCGTGTCCTTCTTGCTTCTGTTCATCCGTTTTAGTGGCATTCTGTAGGAGCCTGTCAAAGAACTCGTCCATAGCCTTCAATTCGTTGGGTTGGTTGGCCAATCCCTTCGCACCTATGACGCATAGGAATATCACCACACAAGCACAGAACATCAGATACTTGATATAACCGTCTATGCCCCGTATCATCTTGATATAGTCTTTTGGTGTCTTGCCGTAGATTAACATATCGTCCTTTCTAGTATATGTGGGTCGTTCCCCATTTTGTTTTAACTGGAATCGTGGCATCTACTTTCGCCTTGTTCTTGTTCCAATCCTTTGTTATGTCCACGATCTTGAAGAAGCATTTACTATCTATCGCACTCCATTGATCGCCTGTCTTACGAGCATCTTTCTGTAGGTATCTTCTCACATCTTTCTGCTCAAATATCTTCGCCACAAGTTCCGGGTGGCTGTCCTGGTATCTCTGAATGAATGGTCTAACCCAACCCTGTTGATTGTGGGTCATCTTCTGATACTTGGGATTGCCGTTCTTGTTATGTTTCTTCTGTTTCGCCCACTTGTAGATCTTCATATGGTCGTTGCTGGCATCTATGTAAAAGTCCACGGCCTTCGCAACCCAATCTAATTCTGCCTGTGACCAAGCCTGTTCGCCACCGTCTTCCAATATGTTAAGGATAGATATCACAGCCGTTATAGATTTACCTGTGTAGGCAAGTGCCATCTCACCTCTTATCGCTTCAACTCTCAAGGCACCTTCCTTGCTCATAACCTTGTAATATTTGTTCAATAAACTTCTCGCCGTAGCAACTGCCTTGTCGTCATCAAAGATCGTACCATATAAAGCGAATGCCCTAGCACTGGCAAGATGGTGGTTGTTTATCTTCGTCTTGCACGAACCACAATAGGTTCTCTTATTGCTCTTCACAGCCTTCTTGAAACTCTCACCTATCATTTGATGAGTATCAGCATCAACATCTACCTTTTGGATGGCAACTCCATACGCCATCAAGATATGTGATATGCTATGATTATTGAATATGGTTGATTCATAAAAATCGTGACCGTCCTTGTTCCAATACTTGTTCTTCAACATCTTGTCGCCCGACGCCAGGTATTCAGTATGTTCAACAATCTTCTTACAGATATCAGTCTCACCTTTTGCACATCTTTCTATGGATTGTCTATAGATGTCGTGGAACTTCCAAACCGTTTCCAACCAAACACTATCTTGATTGACACCTTCTGTATCCTTGTCCAAAGAATATTTGTAGTCCAAAGTAGGGTCTAACCAAATCTTATCATAATCAATCAACTTGATAGAAGATAGGCTGTTATGAGCATAACACTGACCCGTCGCTCTGTTGACATCAATTCCGTCTGCCTTGGCTGTAGATATTGTGATCAACAATCCTAGTATGATTGTCAATGCTATGAAAGTCTTTTTGAAATACATATTATCTGTCCTCTCTATGTGAATAAAATTCTGTATTATGACCATAACCATTTGTATGTCTTGGTCCCCTAATTGACATCATATATGGATTAACCCATTGTCCTGGATTTTTCATCAACTTCTCCATAATGTTTCTTGCCTTTGCTAAAGTGAATGGACCTGAATAATCTGTGTAAGATTCTAAACCATCAATACCCATATTCAATTCAGTAATAAAATACTCTTTTCTGTTTTTTTGCATATCAACTTTCTCCTTGTTCATAATTCAGTATAACATATGGTAAAATACCGTCAACCTCCAAAAACCTAGTGATTTGGGGGTTTTTGTAATGATGGGCGAATAAGTTGATATGATATAAGGTAATTTCGCCCACCATTTCTACTCACTAATTCTTTTTAGTGAATAAACCTTTGATTTGGCTAAAAGTTCTAGCCAATTGAGCCTTACCGTCTGCCCAATTTTTCTTTTGATAAACTTTGATCTCTTCTATTTCGTTGGAGATATGATTACCTAGTTTGTTAGGAATCTGCCCAACGGTGTTCAGAGTATCTTGTATCTTGTAGGTCTTTTGTTCGTCTGCTTTAGACATCACAGCCAAGCCAAAGAACAAGATGCCAACAACCAAAGTCATCTTGATTGTATTAGAAAGGTATTTCATCCTTCTCCTTTACATTGTCGTTGATATTAGAAGATGATTTTTCATCTTCATTCTTCCATCTAGAAGAATCCGTTGTCCACTCAGGGTCTTCAAAGTTTTCAAAGTGTTGGTCTGTGTCCGAATCCCAATCTTCGTATGGAACACATTCTTCAACCTTTTGAACTCTAGGCTCCCTGCCATATTTTTCATATTCATAGTCTGTATCAATATCACTATTGTAGTCGTTGGCATACACTTCTACAGGCTCATCTCCGTGATAGCCGTCTTGCCATTCTATTCTTTCAATTCCACCGTGTTCTGAAACGGCATCTTCTGCCTCTTCTTTTGACTTGGCGACAACTTCGTATTCTACCCAAGCGGTATAATGTTTTCTAACTCTAAATTTTTGCTTACCGATATCCTTGTGTGGATCATCTTTCTTGTAAGTACCATCTATGATTTTTATTTCTTCTGACATATCAACTTTCTCCTTTTTTTATTCTTAATTTTAACACGGATTACCATATCGTCAACCGGCCTATAATTCTTCTAGAATTCCTAGTATTTCTGCCAATCCTAGAAATACGCCTACAGCCTGTAGAACTGGTTCACCCATATCTTCTCCTACTATCCACAATCCATAACAAGCACCAAGTCTCAAGATGCTCTTGAAGATTGAAAACCAAAAATGTCTGCTGGATTTTGATTCTGCTGGTTGCATTAGATCATATCCTTCCATTTATAATGTTTCGCCAAATGGCTATGAACATCTTCTCTGCCTTGATGCTTCTCGTGATTTACAGCCGGATCTGGTTCATCAAATCCTAGGTCACATAACTTGTCGTATATCCATTCATCTGGCATTCCTGTTCTTGCCTTCTTAACACCATATGGCATCTCGTCGGCATAGTAGTCCATCAGTTCATCAAAACAGATTCCACCATATTCAATTTCTTCTATGTCTGTGATTTGATTTGAAACTAATATTTCTTTCACTTGTTCATATTCCGTTTTCATTATTCTTCTCCCTTCAATTTATCAATTATTTTTTTCTGCTCATTATCATATCCCATTGAGTACCAATGATATATCATTCCTAGTACAAACACAATCCAAAGAATTGGAAATATTATTTGTCTGTCTATATTGAAAAAAAGTAGTACCTTGATTATAAAAATTACAGCCAAAGTCAATCCTACTCCTTTTAGAACCCATTTATAATTCTTTCTAGTGTCTTTCATTATCTGTCTAACTATCCATTCAGTTTTATTCATCTGACATCTCCTTTGCTCTTTTAACTAATTGGTCTTCCCAACTTCTTTTAACTCCATAATGACTTGCTGGGTCACAGCCTTCATATGGATAAAATTTATAGAATAAATCCGCTGGATCAAAATTCATTTTGTAGGCATCTTCAACAAGTTCTTTGATTCTCTTCTGTTGATTGATACCTGCGGAATAGTATCCGTGATCATCTGAATAATTAAATGTCCAGTCGTGATTTTTTAATTCATATTGAATTATTTCTTCTATGAACTTATGTTTCAACGGTATGGTTCTAGTTCTATCTAATGTCTTCATCAGTCAAAACTCCTTTACCTTTACCGTTGAAATAATCTTCCCAAAACTCATCTGTCTCTTTCTCCCTTAACAGATTAGAATGTAATTGGTTTTCTTCTTCAATCAATCCCAATGTTCTAAAGTCAGCCAACATATCTTCAAAAGGTATTTGGTCATTGCTATTCCATCTAACAACTCCTTCTGAATCTAAATGAGCACCTGTGTGACCATTGGCACCATTAAAATTATCTTTTATTTGGTCTTCGTTGTATCTTGAATCGTTTACCAATTTTACCATTACTTGCCTCTAACCGCTTCTGCTTCAAGGTTCATCAACACATCTAATTCTGATTCTTGTTCATCAGTTAAATCTAAATCTGTTGGGTCCATATCTTCTTTTCCAGAATAATCAGCATCTGAAAAAACAGGTGCTTCTCTATCTTCTGGAACGAAATCAAAAGCGAACTCACCGCCTACTGAATACATATTAACACCACCTTCATTGTTGATGTTTTTTCTGTAATGATTTCTAATTTTTCTGTGAATTGAATCACAATCTCTATCTTCTTCTAAAGTCACATACAGAGTACCGTGAGTGACCTCTCTCATTTTGATTCCTGGTAGTGTATCTACGAAATCTAATATTTGTTTTTCTATTCTTTTAAACATATCATATCCTCCTTATATAGTTTCAGTATATAATACATCCTATAACCGTCAACCGGCTAAAAACCCCCAATTTATGGAAGTAATTTACGGATCGTGTCCTCAATTTCAAACAATTCTTCTTCTAATTCTACCATTTTGATGTGATTACCAGCATAGGATAACAACTCTATTCTATTCTCAAGTTCTATCTTCTGTCGCTCAAGATCGGCAATCCTTAATTTGGTATCTGCTGACATTGTCTCTACCATATTTCCTCCACTTCTGCTTCTATGTCTTCGTCTTCCCAACCCGTCAATTCTTCCGGCTGTGAATATTTTTGTTTGGCTCCACATCTAGTACAATGACTATCACTATCCATCATAGGACCGTGTTCACAATCATTACAGAACCAATCTTCTTTGAATTCCTCATCAACCTCAAGTTTCTCTTCTTCAAGATCAATGGTGTTTAAAATGTTATCTAGATCATCTAGCATTATTCCTTCTCCTTTGTTTGATTGAACCATAGCCTATCGACTTTGGGTTTATTCCATAGGCTATAACCTATTCTGTCTTCGTTATCCACGAGATATATTATCGCTTCTTTTTGGTCATCTTCTACTCTCAAGCCTGCGAAGTTATCTATGGAACCTACTTCTTTATCTTTAAAATGGACTGGACCAGTCTCTGGTTTAATAGGAATGATCCAACCATCTTTTCTTAATTCGTTTTCCTGTCTATCGCTTAACCAAATATCCATTAGAATCCCTCCGCGAACATTACTCTGGCACCCGGAAATCTTGCTTCAACAATCTGCTTGGCCTCCGTAGCCGTCCTGCCATCTTCAGCAACTTTCATTGGTGCCTTATTTTTCAAAGTCACCCAAAAATAATAAGTCTTCATATCCATTATAATTTTTCTCCTATCTCAAATCCTCTGAACCTTAGGAACCTAGGAAATCTGAGACTCCATTCATCTTTAGCATTTTGATTCTGTGTTATGGCATCTGCTCTAACTTCTACAACTTGCCCTATCAATTTTTCTTTTGCTTTCCAAAACTCTTCTCTATCACTATCAGTAAGACCAGATCCTACATTGGTCTTGATAAACTTATCCATATCATTTCCTTCTACAATCAGAGCACCTAGTTTGCCTACATTCCTACCCGTGCCTTCTTCTACATCTTTGACCGTTAAGGATACTTCTATGAATGGTTTGACCTTCAACCAAAGCGATGATCTTTTACATTCATATGAACCCGCAATAGGTTTGACCATTATACCTTCAAATCCTTTGTCTATACATAATTTGTTATAATCTGCGAATCGCTTCTGTCCATCGTCATCACTTAAATTCATCTTGACATATTCTACTCTTGATATGTTTGGTCCAAATTCAAAATCATCTAGAATTTGTTTTCTTTTTGCTAGAGTCATTTCATACTCACCCATTTTAAAATAATCTAATGGCAGGCAATCAAACACATTCAATACCGCATCATCGGTCTTTGCTCCACCCTTTCTGTGTATCTCTCTCATAAGAGTTTGGAAGTCATCGCTCATAACCTCACCATCAAACACCATTGACTCTCCCATTTGGTCCATCATTGAATCAAATTGTTCTAGTATTTTAGGAAAGTTATTCAACTCCTTACCGTTCCTGCTAAACATCTTGACTTCGTCCTTGTCTACATCACAAATCGTTATGACTCTAACGCCATCTAACTTGGGTTCAACATACACTTCACCTGTCATTTTCTTCTCGTGTTTTTTGCTGTCGTCAGCCAACATACATTCAAACACAGGAACCGTCATTGTAGAATGTTTATTAACGGTCTTGTGAGTCACTCCACATCTCAAATCTTTGATTAAAATTCTTCTGTACCAATCGTTCCACTCTTCCATTTTAGATCTATCACATAGGTCCTGCACCATTCCTCGCATTGAATCACCTGTCAATTGTCTCTCTTCCATCTGTTTCAACACATCATCAAATTCTGTCTGTGTGATTCCTGGACCATCTTTTTTAGAAGTTGGTACCTTTTGAATTCCAAAAGTTCTAAATCCATCTAATGCTGACCCAACTCCATTAAAGAATCTAATATTTTCTGCATCACTCTCCCTACGAATGATCGCTTCTTTCTTTAATCGGCTGTTATCCGATTCTAGTTCTTGTATAATTTTCCACGGTTGCATCATACTTCAACTCCTGCCTTCTTTTGTTCTAGTGTTTCATTTAACATCTGTCTTAATAATTCTAAAAAGAATATTTCCATTTCTTCATTTGTCATATTACAAATCTTTTCATTCACGAATGCTTCACAATTCAAATCAATCTGTGGCTCGACTTTTTTCTCTTCTGCTCTCAATACAGAACAACTCGTCAAACTATAGACCCAAAAATAAAATAAGAAAAATAATATAATAGGTTTCTTCATTATCTTTTCTCTACCATAAATTTATGATTACCTATCACAGCCGTTTCAGTCATTAAAGGTGCCCAATACGGATTTGAAATATGATAATTGTAATAATGGTCTGCTCCATTTGTAGGGTCTTTCAATTCTCCAGATAAGACAAATAAAGCGACATTGACTGAATCTCTCCAAGCCGTCGCATTCGCATCTATCGGAGTACCATCCATATAGGATACCCAAACAATATCTTTCTTGCCATCGCAATACCAACTGAAGTCACATTTATTTCTTAACGGAAAAAACTTTCTATCTTCATCTGGTACATCTTTACCACGAGTCTTCCAACTTTCCCTATGTGGTCCTTCGTGAACAACTTCACAAACCGTATTAGGATGTCTGTCAGAATCAATCCTGTTCATTACAACTTTACCGATAGCAACCTTGCCCATCATTGGTTCTGCACGACCTTCAAAATAAATGTTTTCCGCCATACATTTCAATTCATCTTCTGCGAAAGAATTTCCTGTTTCAACTTCATATGATAAAGCCAAACTGGCCATAACCGCTCTTGCCGATTGCATTACAAATTCTAAAGTACCTATTTCCATATATCAACTTTCTCCTTATATATTCAGTATAACATAGGTTCAAATACGGTCAACCTTGAAATGGCACAATATCTAGTATCGACCATCTCTGACCGGCACAATATCTAGTGCCTTTTTGTTTTCTTTCCATTTTTATTAGGTTTTTTAACCTTCTTCATATGTTTTTTCAGCCAAATATAGTCTTTCTTTTCTATCATTGTACCGTCATCACATATATGATATTCAGTTCTTTTCATTTATCCTCTTTATTGTTTTCGCTTTCCTTGTTCCTAATTGATTCTGAATATGCTCTTCATCAAAGCCACTCATCTTCCTCCAACTGCCATTAACATATACTCTCCACAAGTATGGTGGACCGTTATATGGCTTCAAAAGATTGTATTGCCGACTCAATTGCGAACTTCTTGCCTTTTTCTGTCTTGCCATCTCTCGTGTACCTGTATGTCCAATCTGGATTTCCGTCTCCGTCTGTATGTCCCCTAGGAAACTTGTATCCGTTTATTCTAATAAGCCAACCTGCCACATTCACACAATCCATTTCATCTGATTCTGGATATCTCCTTTCCCAATAGTCATCGTCGGTCCATTGGGCGGATATCTTTAATGGCAGGCCTGTTTTAGAAAAGTATTTCATTTATATGTTCCATTGAACGAAACCTGTTAGAGTCATAATAAGTAGAACTGAACCCAATGTCCAAGTTCCAAATATCACGGCATCGTATAAAGATTTCATAATTGCGATTGTTTTATCCATTAGTCTAATAACACTCCATACTCTTTTGGATAATGCTTGATAAACCAATCAAGTCCTTTCCTAACAATATCAAAGTCTTCAACAGCCTCCGCTCCTTTGATACAATCATAAACGGCAATCGCCGTTGGTTGTAGAACACATTTCTGTCCTGAGAAAGGATTCTTCACTTCCACAGGTTTCGTATCAATAATCTCCACCGGAAATGGTGGGTTTGGTTCATTAGTCAAATCCATTATCTAACGATTCCTTTCTTCATTATTTGATGTTGGTCCAAAGCATCTGGAAAAGGCATCTTGATCTCCGTGTCCTTTTCTTCGATAAACTCCGACTCCGACCAAGTGTTTCCATTCGCGATACACTTGTCACCTTTCTTACCCGTCAAAGAATAAACCTTGCCCGGTATTGGTTGGTCTTTTTTCTGCATCTTTTCTTCTCCCTTCATTGTTAGTTTCCTGAATAAGTCCAGGATAATCTTTCTTCTTCTTCCATTCTATAATTGGCTTCACCGGCTGGTGTTCTCCAAATGTTTATAACCTTGGCACGATGTTTCAAGTCTTTATAGAATTCTTTTAATACTTCGTGGAAAGGAATAACCGTGTTCGCTTCAACCACCGTGTATCCTCTCGTCATTTTCTCGTCTTCTAAATATGGACCTGTCTCCTTATATAATCTGTATCTGATATGAACTGACATTATGCCATCTCCTTTTCTTTTGTTTCTAGATTCTTGCCCGATAGATCAAAGTAGTCTCCACGACCTTCTTCATCATACACAATCAAATCCATTGGATTGCATTCTTGGATATGAAGAGTCACAAAATAAGTGATCTCACCTTCGTTGCCTGATATTCCCCAACCTGCTTTCTTTCTATCTTTTTTAGGCACCTTGACAATGTCATAGATGCTTTCGTCTTCGGGATATTCCATATCAATCGTGCAATACACCTTCGCCTGTTCATAATATCTAGGACCTTTGATAAGCGTCACGACATCTCTATTGATCTTGTCTTCTAGATATTCTCTGGTATCAGTCGTCTTTGCATTAATGTAGAAGTTCATCATCAGGTGATCAACCTCGCACCACATATCCTTGTCATAATCCCAAGTCACATAGGTACTCGCTCTTGCCACATTGATGTCTCGGTTAGTGGTGTCAGGAACATATGACAAAGTCGCCAAATCCTCTTTCATCACTCTGCCGTGGAACCTAGCAGATCTCTCATCTAGTCTAGGGTCTTGGTCTTTAGGATAAAATTGCATTAGGCAACCTCTTTTCTTTTTTCTGCTTCTTCCATCATTTCAATCTGTCTTTTTAAGATGTCGATGTGTTCAAGGATAGCATATTTTTCTAATGGCTTGAACTCCTTATCAAAAACTTCCTTGCCATCTTCTGTGTATCTGCTTTCAACATAGAACCAACTGAACTTTGGTTTGCCCAAGTAGTTCACCTCACCTGCATCTTTCATTAGGTACACATATTGTTCTCCTGAGTTGAAACCTTCTTTGATGTATTCGGCTTCGTCCTTGTAGACTTTATATCCACAGCCTTTCTCACCTCGGTCTCTT
>MDSV01110369.1_pt1 | contig 11368 bp, 7 predicted proteins | sample 810851 | NCBI WGS metagenome assembly MDSV01 (sample SAMN05326640, study PRJNA326480) | marine metagenome | isolation source: seawater | place: Atlantic Ocean: North East | collected 2012 | reverse complement strand
CTGCTTATGACCACCTGTTACATTTCCCCAATTCGCACCATTAGTTCCTGCAATATATGGATTCGTACAAGAAGAACTTCCATTATTTCCAGCTGAAAACACATGAATAAGCGATGGATACAAATTAATCTGCTCATCTAAATCTCTAGACAAAGAAGTATATCCAGCATTACAGCCATTACTATATGATTTTGATGTAATAATCACATCATTATTTTGATATATTAAAGGAACATCATAATAGTTGTTATTAGATGAGCTATATACATATAAGAAAGCAGCATCAGACATTCCGGCAGCAATGGGATCTAAATTCCCAGACCCCATAATAGTGCCAGCAACATGATCACCATGATCATTACCACTATTTGTACTACATCCTCCACAATTTGACTGGTCAATCCTTCCTTGATAATCTATATGAGGGCCAATAATTCCATCATCTTGCATCATAATATTTATCCCCTCTCCATTGTAATTCCTCCCGCTAGCATAGTTAGTATTTATTGTGTTTGATCTATGCAATGTTCTTCCTGTTTTGTTTTCTTTTACAGATGGTGGATCAATAGGTTCAATATACCAAACTTCATTGATTATTAATAATTTAGATAACTGCAGAGTATCTATCGTTAAGATAACACTATTACTAATATCGTTTACCGCATCTATCTGATAATTACTTAATCTACAACGCTTAGTAAAACTGACTAAATCAGCATTTTTATACAATAAAACCTTAATCGATAACATATTATTCTTAAAAGCCCAATCAGGAAAGCTAGTGTTTTGCAATTTTGGATCCAATTTCATCTGAGGCTTAATAGGTAAAACAGAGATAATACCTAGATTAGACAAATCTGATGTTCTTATAGTATCAGCAATACTAACAACATAAGCCTTGGTTGGAATATATTCTAAAAACTCTACACCAAGAGCTGTAACCTTCTCTTTAATTTCAGTAGTTGGCAGATCTGCAAAGACCATAAAGTGATAATTCAAATTATAATCTTGAACCAACTCAATATTATAATCCAACCCAACACTACCAGATTTTAGGAATAAGGTGCTTTTCTGAGCAAATAAATTAGTACTAAACAATATACATAAGCAAAACAAATAGGAAATTCTCATAATTTTAATTCTTTCTTGCAAAAATACAACAGGAAAATGATTTGTCATAACTTTTATATCTTAATTAATTGTTAAGAACCCCTTAATGAACGAAACCTAACAAGCATATATTAGCCCTTCAGATACAAATTGATTTTTTTGTATTAATAAAAAATAGTGAGTATTCCAGTTCTCTTACAAATATACTCATACAGGACTATCTAATCTCAGCCCCTACTTGCTGTCTAAAAGAATTCATTAATTTCTTCATTACCTTATCGACATGCATATCGGTTAAAGTACGTGTCGCATCACCCATAGTAAAAGCTAAAGCATAAGATTTTTTACCATCAGGCAATTTACTTCCCTCATAAACATCAAATAAGCTAACTGATTTTAAAATTTTATTGTCAACTTTTATTGCTATCATTCTTAGTTTGTCAAATGAAACAGATTTATCAACTAACAAAGACAAGTCCCTTCTAACTACAGGGAACTTTGATATTTCTTGGAATCCAGTCTTAGTATGTCCAACTAAATCAAGCACTGTATCCCAATCAAAGTCTGCTGCATACACTTCTGACTTCACATCAAACGCTTTGCATATCTTATTGTCTAACTTTCCAAAGCAAACTAATCTCTTATTCTTACACTTATACATTAAAGCTTCTTCAAAACCATAAGTGTTCACTTGCTCTGATTGCACATCTTTAATGCCCAGCCTATTCAAGATGTGCTCTACTTTTTCTTTTATAAAAAAGAAATCTGCCTTATCAGAATTAGCATTCCAATTCTCGGGGTGCAGTCTTCCACTTACTAAGACCTGAAGATGTTGACTCTCAGAATATTTCTGTCCTTTCTTACGATAGGTTTTGCCAAATTCATAGATCTTTATGTCCATGCTCTTTCTATTATGATTGTAAGCAATATTCTCTAAACCACTAAATAGAAGGGATTGACGCATGACATTCAGATCTTTTGACAAAGGATTCAAAATTACAACATTCTGCTCTATATCTAATTCAGAGATGAGCTTTGTATTTTCATCTTTTGTCAATGAATTATTCATAGCCTCATTAAAACCACTATTAGATAGAAGATCTGAAATAGTATTACGAATTTCTTCAATATTAATCACTTGAGAATAAGAAATAATAGTATCTAATTTTGAAGGGATTGAAACCGTATTAAATCCATATATCCTTAATATCTCTTCAATTACATCAACTTCTCTTTGTACATCAGTACGAAATGGAGGCACAAGTAAACTTAAACCATCATTATTAGAGTCTACAATCTCAATTTCCAAGTCATTAAGTATACCTTGCACTAATTCTCTATCAATAACCTCTCCAATTAAGTTGTCCATCTTGGAGTAACTCAATTGTACTGGGAAATGCTGAATCATACTTGGGTAAATATCAACTATATCTGAGGCAATTGCACCACCACATATCTCAGTAATTAATAAAGCTGCACGCTTTAGTGCATAAACAGTAATATTTGGATCACACCCTCTTTCATATCTAAAAGAGGCATCTGTACTTAGACCGTGTCTTTTGGCTGTTTTACGAATACTAACAGGGTCAAAATAGGCAGATTCTAAAAACACATCAACAGTAGTGTCAGAAACTCCCGAATCTATTCCACCATAAATACCTGCAATACACATTGGTCTATTAGCATCATTAATCATTAAATCATCAGATGAAAGCTCTCTTTCTATCTCATCCAAAGCAATAAATTTAGATTTGTTTTTAACTGTTGAAACAACTACCTTATTTCCCGAAATTTTTGCAATATCAAAAGCATGTAGCGGTTGTCCAGTTTCATGTAATACATAGTTAGTAATATCTACTACATTGTTAACAGGTGTGAGACCAATGGCTCTTAGTCTATTTTGCAGCCAATCAGGTGAGCTGGCAACTTTAATACCGCTAATACTTACCCCTGAATATCTAGGGCAAAGTTTAGTGTCTTTTAATTCAACAGAAATATTTTTTGTAGTACTCTCAACTTCGAATGCCTTTACTGATGGTAGACACATTTGTAATTTAGCTCCCCTATGATTAAGCACTGTTATTAAATCACGAGCAACACCTATGTGCCCCATGGCATCAGAACGATTTGGAGTAAGCCCAATCTCAAAAACTATATCTGAATCTAGTTGGAAGTATGCACTAGCAGGCAAACCTACTTTTGCGTTAGTATCAAGTACCATGATGCCATCTGTATCTTCTCCAAGACCTATCTCATCCGCTCCACAAATCATGCCTTCTGAGACTTCTCCTCTTATCTTACTTTTCTTGATTTTAAAATCTTTATCCCCATCATAAAGAATTGTCCCAACAGTAGCCACTGGCACCTTCTGCCCAGCAGCAACATTAGGAGCTCCGCATACAATCTGCAATGGAACATCATCTCCAATATTTACCGTAGTTATTGCAAGTCTATCAGCATTTGGATGCCCTGTCTTAGTAAGCACCTCACCAATAATAACACCCTTTAGGCCCCCTTTTATTCTTTCTACCTCTTCTACCCCTTCTACTTCTAAGCCAATATCAGTTAAAAGAGCAGACACCTCCTCATGAGGAAGTTCAAGATTTAAATAATTATTAAGCCAACTATAAGATATCTTCATAACACTTGCAAAAGTATAAAAATAGAATATTAGATGCTATTATATATTAAGAGTGTTTTTAACACAAAAAAACATCTAGTTAGAAGGATGCTAATATCTACTTTTTCACTCTTTTTAAATCAAGAAGATTCATAGGATTACCAGTAAAACCTGATATATTCTTTTGAGAAAAACGCAATACTCTATCATAGTATAATGGAACAACAACTGCATTATCAATAAGAATCTTATCCATTCTATTGTAGATTGTATTTCTTATATCTAAATCTATTTCAGATAAAGACGCTTCATAGAGTGAGTCAAACTCTTCATTACTAAAATGAGTATAATTAGGGCCATCTGGACAAAAATTCTTACTATAAAAAAGGGAGAGATAATTCTCAGCATCTGGATAGTCAGCTATCCAACTTCCTCTAAAGAATGATAGCCTTGATGTTGCAACTAATTGTCTATGAGTAGATGGAGGACTTACTTCTATCCTGACATTTAAGCCTATCTCTTGTAAATTATTTTGTATATACTCACATAAATCCAAATATGAAGAAGTAGTAGAAAGTAAGATCTCCCGCTTAGTATCAAAATCACTCATTGAAATAAGCTCCTTGGCCTTCTCAAAATCATAAGTATATCCAGTAACATCTTTATTAAAAGCAGGAAGCCCAATAGGGATAAAACCATTCTCTGCAGGAGTCCCTATATTGTTTCTAAGATATTTCAACATTTTAACTCTATCAAAGCCATAATTAATAGCTTGCCTAATTTCCAATGGCAAGGGATCATTATCCATTAAGAATCCAAGGTATTCAGTATTTAAGTACGGTAAAGATTGTAAGTTTACTTTTTCCTTATAATGATCTCTTAGATCACCATTATTTGTTAATATCTCATCCTTGTAACTAGCATCAATCCCTGAAATAAAATCTAATTTTCCCTGTATAAAATTCAGGAATGCAGATTGCTTATCTTTAATGAATGTTATAGCTATTGCATCCAAAAACGGTAATTGCTCATTTCCTTCTTTCTCAAAATATTTAGAGTTTTTTCTCAAAACTAATTTTATACCATCTTCCCATAATTGGAATTTGAAAGGACCAGTACCAATAGGGTTACGAGCAAAATCCCCTCCTTCAACAACTTCACTAGGAACAACTGAGCAATACTGCATGCTTAATAAAGACAAGAAGCCAGGAGATGACCTATTTAATTTAATAAAAAGAACACTATCATTTACAGCAGAAAAGGAGTCTACATTAGCTAAGACCCATGCGCCAGGAGCTGCATGATCTTTCGCCAAGAGTCTATTAAAAGAATATACAAAGTCGGAAGCAATAACCTTTCTTCCTATTCCATCTTTAAATAATTCATGATCATGAAACACGACATCAGTTCTCAGACTAAAAGTGTACTCTAAAGCATTGCTTGAAATAGCCCAATTTCTTGATATAGAGGGCTTTAAATTTAAGCTGTCATCTAGCTGAACCAGTCCATTAAACAACTGATTAGTAGCCCATATTGTTGCCTGATCTTTTGCAAAAGTAGGGTCAAGAGTATGGATGCCAGCAGGCTCATTATACTTAAATATAGAAAGGTCAGCATTAGAATGTTGCTTATTGCAGGAAATAATAACTAATCCTAAAATAAAAAGAATGGATCTAGGGCTCATGATTTAGTTTTGATTTGGCTAAATTAACTAATTAAAATTACCTCAAAAAGTGAAAAACTTATTTGTTACTACACTTGTAAAATAAATTTGGATACAAAAACAATAATCCTTTTTCATTTATCTATTTTTGCAATATGTTTAAAGGCAAGAAAGCAGCATTCTATACTTTGGGTTGTAAACTTAATTTTTCCGAAACCTCTACTATTGGTAGACAACTATCAGCTTGTGGATTTATAAAAACTGATTTTGAAAAACCCGCCGATCTATATGTAATAAATACCTGTTCAGTCACTGAAAATGCCAATCGGGAGTGCAGAAGAATCATCAGAAAAGCTAAAAACAACTCTCCTTCCGCCTTTATTGTTGTAACTGGTTGCTTTGCACAATTAAAACCAAAAGAACTAGCTGACATCAAAGGAGTAGACATGGTATTAGGTGCAAATGACAAGTTTAATCTACCCAAATTATTAACTAATCTAGAGAAAAATACAGAAGTTCAAGTGCATGGATGTGAGATTGACAAATTAAACTACTTTTCTTCTTATTCTTTAAACGATAGAACTAGATCGTTCCTTAAGATACAAGATGGCTGCAATTATCCTTGTACTTATTGCACTATACCACTTGCTAGAGGCAAAAGCAGATGTGATAGTATTGAAAATATAATCGCAAGTGCTAAAAATATTGGATCTCGAGGAGTTAAAGAAATTGTTATCACGGGGGTAAATATTGGAGATTTTAAAGATAAAAATAGAGGGTTTTCCTCTTTAATTAACGAATTAGATAAAATTGACAGCATTGAACGTTATAGAATATCTTCTATTGAGCCAAATCTAATTACAGAAGAAATAATGGAGTTAGTCAAAAACTCTAAGAAATTTATGCCGCACTTTCATATTCCTTTACAATCAGGATCTGATATAATCCTAGGTAAAATGAAAAGGCGTTATCAGACAAAGCTATACCGGAATAAGGTTGATAGAATCTCACGAGAGATTAAAGATGTTTGTATTGGTGCTGACGTAATTGTCGGTTTCCCCGGAGAGACTGATGAAGAATTTAATAAAACCCTCAACTTTATTAAAGATCTGCCTATCTCCTATCTACATGTATTCTCATATTCTGAGAGAGAAAATACTCCTGCAACGAAATTTGACAATAAAGTCACCAAAAAGATTAAAGCAGAAAGAAGTAAGAAACTTAGGATATTATCTAAGAAATTGCAAAATGCTTTCTATAAGAAGCATTTACACACTAAACATTCAGCGCTATTTGAACAAGACAACCATAATGGGATGCTTTATGGATTTACAGATAATTATATCAAAATTAAGGCGCCCTTTAACCAACAAATATGCAAAACTAAACAAAAAGTAAAACTACTTGAGATTGATACAGATGGCATAATGAAAGCTGAATTAACAACAACTAATTAACTAATCACATGTACCCTACTATATCTCACCTAATCTATGATCTATTTGGAGTGAACATCCCCCTTCCAATACAAACTTTTGGATTCTGGGTAGCAATAGCTTTTCTAGCAGCAGCATGGACAATTACTATGGAGCTAAAAAGAAAAGAATCAGAAGGCTTCTTATCATCATTTAATGTAAAGGAGATGACAGGAGAGAAACTTAGCATCCAAGATATAGTTAGTGGCCTAATTGTTGGATTTCTACTAGGCTTCAAAGGTGCTGAGGCACTATTCCATTATGGTGATCTAGTAGCAAACCCGCAAGACTTTATGTTGTCAACTAGAGGTAATCTTTTAGGCGGCCTTATGACTGCAGGCATTTCTATCTATCTCAAGTGGAATGAAAATCAAAAAACAAGATTAGCTGAACCAAAAGAAATCAATAAAACAGTTCATCCTTTTGAGTTGGTTGGAAATATGACTATGATTGCTGCAATCTCTGGAATCATTGGAGCAAAAATATTCCATAACCTAGAGAACCTAGATACTTTTTTAGCTGATCCAATTGGTCAACTCTTATCATTTAGCGGACTTACCTTCTACGGAGGCCTAATAGCTGGTGCAATATCTGTGATTTGGTATACTAAAAAATATCATATCAATACCAAGCATCTTATTGACAGTACAGCTCCTGCACTTATGCTTGCATATGGAGTTGGACGTATTGGTTGTCAAATGTCAGGAGATGGTGACTGGGGTATTGATAATCTATCACCAAAACCAGAATGGATGAGCTTCTTACCTGATTGGATGTGGAGCTACACCTTTCCTCATAACGTGATAAATGCTGGAATCCCTATTGAAGGATGTACTGGAAGATTCTGTATGGAACTAGCTAATCCGGTATGGCCAACTGCCTTTTATGAGGTAGTCATGTCAATTACAATCTTTGGAATACTTTGGGCTATTCGTAAGCAAATAAGAGTTCCAGGAGCACTATTCTTTATCTATTTAGCTTTTAATGGTGTAGAACGTTTCTTTATTGAAAAAGTCAGAATAAATACTGAGTATAATTTCTTAGGTGGCATAACCCAAGCAGAGATTATATCCTTCTGCTTAATCTTGACAGGGATAATAGGTGCAGCATACCTATATTCAACAAATAAAAAAACTATTTAGGATCGAATTATTAAAGGTTAATAGTCAACACCTATTTCCCATAAATCTTTCTATTTTCCTACTAATTTATTAATTTCAGAAATCCAACGTTTCTTTTTTCCTGTTACAAAAATCTTTTTTGTATCATTCTTGAAATTTAACTTAAACGCATTAATAGAAGCTGTGCCTAATTTCAGGTTATAACCTACCTTCTTAACTTCAGAAATATCACTAAACTCTATAGAAAAATCTTGTTTTTTTGTTGCAAGCTTGCTTGTTCTAAAATAAATTCTTTTATTGGTAAGAAACAATCTGCCTGGTTGTGTAAAAAACTTACCTAGATATTGTGCTCTAGCTGCCATTAGAAGCTCTTCATTTTCCATTAATTCTATATGATCTGCATGCTTTTGCGTAATAGCTTTCTGATTTGTGCAAGAAAATAACATTATCGATGCAAATAGTACAACAAGTATCTTATTCATAATTCTTAGATTTTAAACTCCTATTGTCAAACATATAGAAAATAGATGAAACAGAAAAAATTTAGAGCAGCAATATTATAACCTCTATCTTTTTCTTCTTAAATCCGCTGGAATTTCTTTTACTCTTTCTTGAGATGAAAATGCCTCTGTTAATCTTTTATTCTATAATTATCTTCTTTTCTACTGTCCCGTCTTTATAAATATACAAAAGTAGTTGATTTTTAGTTTCTATAGCAACACTCCTACCAAGCATGTCTGTAATCATTAATATATCTTTATTAATATATGATTGATTAACCTCTATTGTATTAGTATTTAGTGTTACACATTCAGAGTCATATTCTATTCCCTCATTATTAATAGTTAAATTATTTCTGCCTCCATAAATATTATTCTTAATAGATGGTTCTGATCGATGTTCTGCATAATATAAGCCAATTGATGTTAGATTACCTGAAGAATCAATAAACTGACAAGTTGAATTCCAAGAAAACCAAGCGTATCTCTCAATATAACTAAGACTGTCTAGATAAGGCAAAGCAAGCTTCATAAACTCAAGATTTATAGAGTCTGTGCGATGTATATTGCCATTAAACTCAGTAATCCAAATTGGTAAGTTATATAAGCTATACACATTACTCAAATAATTCTTAAATCTATTGAAAATATTTTGAGGATTAGCATTTGGTGTGTTTATCGGATTCCCTCCCCAATCATACCAATGAACAGCAATTACATCTACACGAATATTTTGTTGAATAGCGAGAATATTAAAAGTATCTAACCAATCATCCCAAGCTTCTTCTCTACAACCAGGTGAAACTAAGCGTAAACCAGTTTTCATAAGGTTAGTATAATATGAAACAGAGGTGTCAGGAATACAAAGGTTCCACCACTGACCTGATTGACTATTACAATTATCAGGTTCATTAAACCCCATAAGATGAGTTGCTTTATCTATTGATTTATATCTATCAATATCCGTTTGATCATCTGCTCCAGAGGCTCCCCACGACATAGGAGTATACTCAGTATTTAATTCTGAACTATCACTACTTCCCCAGTCATAATACCACCATGAATGTGGATTGTTGATCAACATCAAATATTGCTCGTGATCTCCTCCTAAACCCTTTTTTGTAATCCAATTCCATGGTACAACCCTGATAAAAGACACTCCATTTGTTGTTAGATCAGGAAGAGAATTAACGACTAAGTCCTTTTCTGAAGCAATAAAAACTTTACTCTTTCCAGTTCCATCTTCATTAACTGCGAAAGTAGCCATATACCCCTGTCTTAATAGAAATGAATTAGCATTATTATTCATATTATTAGGTATTAATCCGCCATTTAATATTTGATTCACAATAATATCTGCAGAAAATCCACTTAATGAGTCATGAGTATAAATGGTAAGTGGTTTTGTAATACTATCACACATGCGTATCACTGTCCCCCCATCGTAATAATTATCTAATCTGATATTATTCACTAAGTTGGAAGGTGTTTGATTAATAGAAATAAATGAAAGATAGTTATTTTGCACATTAATTGGGGAAACTGAAGTTAATTTAACTGAAGCTATTCTAGATAATAGATTAATCTGAATGTTATTTATAAATGGAACACTATCTGTCAAAACTAAATACCCAAGATTTGATATTGTCACAATTCCAGAGTCAATTCTATGCGCAAATAATGTTCCATTGGATATATTAATAGTACCTAAACCAAATCTAATTGGGTAATCCGCATAACTATTACATGTTAGATTTAAATCTAAGTTAATATCCTGATTAGGTTCAATACTAAAAGAAGGCGCATTAAGTCCCGTGAGAGTATCTATCCAATTATTCTCATCAAAAAAATCTTGATTGCCTGTATTATTTTTCCAAAAATATTCTTGTCCAAAACCCACAAAAGGCAAGCAAAGTAATATGAGTAGCAGTTTTGTAATTTTAGCTTATTTTTAATCAATAACTATCCTTTTCTCTACTGTTCCATCATCATAGATGTAAAACAGGGGTTGATTTGTTTGTTTTGTTTCTCTTCCTAATAGGTCAGTTACTTTAAGAAGTTTTTTGTTTGTAGTGTGTTCTTGAATTGATAAAGGTTGGCAATTAGTACTAAAATATTGTTGAGGGTCAATATCTGTCCAATTAGCATTTGACCAAGCTACATCATCTACATTTATGCAAGTAAGGTTAGGGTTATCTGTAAAGCGAATATGATTAAATAAATTATTAGCACCATTTTTTAGATTTAGGAAAGATAAATTATTGTTTTTTAACTCAAGCTCTCTTAACAAGTTATGTTGAGTAATGTCTAGAGATATAATTTGGTTATCTTCACAATTTATGCCACTAATATTTATACAATTTGAAATATTGATTGTAGTTATATTATTTTCAGGACAATGCAGATGTTCTAAACTAATATTATTTGATAGATCTAAAAATATTAATTGATTAAGTCCACAATAAAGATACTGAAGACTTGCAAAATCTTCTATACCAACAAGACTAGCAATATTCATATTATCAACATCAAGAGTATTTATAGTATTAATATTTGCAGTTGTAACATAATCATCATTCGCAATACCATTACCCATATTGTTTGCTTCTAAATAAGCTTCAAAATTATCATCAGGCACATAAGTTTGTTGCCCAAACCCAATCATTGGCAAGCAAAGTAATATAAGCAGTAGTTTTTTCACAATTGGATATTAAATAACAGAGAGCAGGCTTTCAGGTCTGCTCTTTTAAGTTTATTGGAGTATTAATTTCTTATTAATCACTCCCTCATTAGTTTCTATCTCTAAGAAGTAAACTCCTTTAGTGTAAGTAGCTAAATCAACTGATTTAGTATACTCTCCAATGTACTGCTGAAGGTCT
>MDSV01055438.1_pt1 | contig 11368 bp, 9 predicted proteins | sample 810851 | NCBI WGS metagenome assembly MDSV01 (sample SAMN05326640, study PRJNA326480) | marine metagenome | isolation source: seawater | place: Atlantic Ocean: North East | collected 2012 | reverse complement strand
TGGAGTAAAAACTATTTTATAATTTTCTCTTTTAGAACTACCTATCTTTCCGTAGATAATAGAATTTTTTACAAAACTGTCATCTATATCTTTGTCAATTATTTCTATTAAATTTTTATTTTTTTTAAATTTTATTTCTGAATAATTAGTATTATTTATTTCTGTAATTAATTTTTTATCAATTGGCGGAACAATTTGACCCCCATCTTCCCAATAAACTTTATATCCGTTGTATTCTGAGGGGTTATGGGAAGCAGTTAAAACTATTCCACAAATACATTTAAGCTTCACCAATGCATAGGACAGTTCTGGTGTTGGTCTTAAGGAACTAAATAAAAATACTTTTATATTGTTTGCGCTAAATATCGCAGCAACTTGATTAGCTAAAAATTCACTTTGATTTCTACAATCGTAAGCAATCACAACCGAATTTACTTTTTTGCCTGAACTTTTAATTATAAAATTTGAAATTCCCTGAGTATTTCTTCCAAATGTATATTTATTAACTCTGTTGGGGCCTAAACCAACAATTCCTCTCATTCCTCCAGTTCCAAAACTTAAATCTGAATAAAAAGAATCATTAAAATCCTCAATATTATTTTTTTTTAGGTCTTTTACTTTAGAAATTGTTTTTTTATCAAATGGGAAATTGATCCAAATATTATAATTTTCTTCAACTAAGTTTAACTCATTCATTCATTAACTTTTTCAGAAATTATATATTGTTTTTTTATTTTTTTATTTCTTAAAATTATTTCACCTAAAAAACCTGCAAGAAAAAATTGAGATCCCATAATCATTGTTACCAATGCTATATAAAATTCAGGTCTTTCGGTTATTAATCTCCCAGATGTTTCAATAAAAAGCTTATCTATTCCCAAAAATAACGAGAAAAAGAAACCAATTAGTAACATAACAGTTCCTATAAGTCCGAAAAAATGCATCGGTCTTTTTCCAAATTTATATATAAACCATAGGGTAACTAAATCTAAAAATCCTTTAATAAATCTATCTGCACCATATTTTGTTTTCCCATATTTTCTAGGATGATGTTTTACAATTTTTTCAGAAATATTTTTAAACCCTGCATTTTTAGCAAGTACTGGAATATATCTATGCATCCCACCAGTTAATTTTATATCTTTTATTACGGCTTTTTTGTAAGCCTTTATTCCGCAATTAAAATCATTTAATTTTATACCAGATGTTTTTCTAGCAGCCCAGTTAAATATTTTTGATGGAAAATTTTTAAATATAATCGAATCAAATCTTTTCTTTTTCCAACCTGAAACTAAGTCAAAATTTTCTTTATCAATTTTATCGAAAAGAGAAGGTATTTCATTGGGGTCATCTTGAAGGTCACCATCCATCGTTATAACTACTTGTCCTATTGCTTTATCAAAACCCGCATAAAGAGCTTGTGATTTTCCAAAATTTCTTAAAAACTTAATTCCTTTTAAATTAGAAGAGTCTTTAGAAAGATTTTTTATAGTTTTCCATGAATCGTCTATACTTCCATCATCAATGTAAATCAGCTCATAATCAATATCCATTTTTGAAACTACTTTTTCAATTGTTGAATTTAATTCAATTAAGGAATTTTCTTCGTTAAATATAGGAATTACAATAGAAAGTTGCATTAGGATTCGTTTTTTGTTTTAATAAATAATCCCAAAATTACACTGTACAAAAATCCAAAAATAATAGTTATAAATAAAATAAAAGGATACATTACCCAGGCCAATTGTTTTGCATTTTCAACATATTCATTTAAACCAACATTAGCTAAATATTCAGGATATTTTTCTAGGTCCTGATAATACCTAATTTCTGTTGATTTATAAATGTAATCAACATCAATTATGTTGATAAGAAAATAGGTGTAAATAACAATTATTAAAGCTATTATCAAGGAAACACCTGTCCCAATTTTTCTTGTTTCTTCCCAGGAGATTTTATTAGAATTAGCCTTTTTAAAAGACAAACATGCGATTGTAACACCAGAAAGTTGAATTAAACCATTGATTATTTGAACAGATGTGCTATTGTCATAATGAGCTTCTAAAATAAATAACATAATAGCAAAGGAAACAAGCGCTATTCCTGTCCAAGCACCAAATTCTAAAATATATTTTTTTTTATTAATTTCTTCCATTTGTAAATTTAGATTATTCAGTTCATAGATGACGTAAAAGTAATTAGAATTTATTAATTTAAATTTTTATATAAACTGAATAATCTAAATAACTCATGTTTAGTTGCAAGTTTGTAAAAAAGAATTAAATTTGCATCCAATTAATATTTAAATGAAAGAAGGTATACATCCAGAAAATTATAGAATTGTAGCATTCAAAGATATGTCTAACGAAGATATTTTTTTAACTAAGTCAACTGTTGACGCTAAAGAAACAATTGAACATGATGGCACTACTTACCCGTTAGTAAAACTTGAAATTTCAAGAACTTCTCATCCATTCTATACTGGAAAAACTAAACTTATAGATACTGCTGGTAGAATTGATAAATTCAAAAACAGATATGCTAAGCTTAAAAAGTAATCTACTTTTTAAATACTTTTTTTAAATTTAATTGGTTAATTGGGTTAGTTTCTAAACCATATACATTCTTTTTGGAAAATCTCATTATTTTATCATAATATAAAGGAACTATAACTGCTTCCTCCACTATTAATTTATCAAGTTCAGAATAAATTTTATTTCTTTTAATTTTGGATTGCTCCAAGTATGTTTGGATATATTTTTGATCATAAATAGAATTATCAAAATGTGTATAATTAGGTCCATTTGGGGCTTTGTTTTTTGAATAAAAAAGAGATAGATAGTTTTCAGCATCTGGATAATCAGCAATCCAACTTGCTCTAAACATTTCTAATTTTCCGTTAGACTTTGCTTGCCTTAAACTAGATGGGGGCATAATATTTATTTTAATAATTATTCCAATTTCCAGAAGTTCTCTTTGAATAAATTCTATAATATCTACATAATTAGCATCTGTTGATAGTTCCAGCTCTATTGAACTGTTTCCAGATTCTTTTTTATAATCTTCTACTAGTTTTTTTGCTATTTTAGGTTGATAATTAAATCCTTTTGTATTAATATTTTTGTTAAGTCCTAAAGGGACAAAACCCTTATTTGCAGGATATCCAATATTGTTTCTTAAGTATTTCATCATTTTTACTCTATCAAATCCATAATTAATTGCTTTTCTTAACTTTTTAGAATTAATAGGAGAATTTTCATTTCCCAAATAGAAGCCTAAATATTCGGTATTTAAATATGGTCCACTCAAAAGATTAATCGATTTAGAATATTCCTTTTTTAAAATTCCATTATTTTCTAAGAGTTGATCTTTAAAAGAGGAATCAATAGAGTTGATAAAATCAATTTTACCTTGTGCAAATTCCATAAATTCACTTTTTTTATCAGGTAATAATGTAATAGAAATTGCCTCCAAGTAAGGCAGTGACACTCCATTATCATCTTTTTCAAAGTATTGATTGTTTTTTCTGAGTACCAGTTTAATGTTCTCTTCCCATTTTTTAAATTTAAAAGGACCAGTTCCTATGGGGTTTTTACCAAATTTTGCTCCATAAAATTCAACGGCTTCTTTTGGAACTACTGAACAATATTTCATGGATAAAATGCCTAAAAAAGCAGCAAATGGTTTTTTTAATCTAATTGAAAAAATACTGTCATTTAGTGCTGAAAAAGAGTCCACATTGTTTAATACCCATGATCCTGGTGATCCTAATTGTGAATCTTTTAATCTTTTAAAACTATATTCAAAGTCTTGTGCATTAACGCTTCTTGTTGAATCTTTTCCAAAAACATTAGATTTATGAAAGTATATATTTTTTTTAATCAAAAAATCATAAGTTATACCATCCTTTGAAATAACCCATTTACTAGCTAAATCTGGTTGAATATTTAAAGAATCGTCTAGCTGTACTAATCCATTATAAAGTTGATTTACTGGCCAAATATTACGTAATGTACTTGAATATGCAGGGTCTAACGAACTGATATTTGAATGCTCATTATATCTGAAAATATTATTTTCATTTAATTTTAATTTTTTTGAGCAACTTAAAATTAATATTAATAAAACAGACAAAATCAACCTAGACTTTTTGATCATAAGATTTCAACTTATATTTGTTGGCTAAATTAAGTTTTTCAATATAAATGAATAAAAGTTTAAAAGTAGCATTAACTACGTTAGGCTGTAAATTAAATTTTTCAGAAACATCAACAATTTCAAGACAATTTTTGGAACAAGGTTATGATGTTGTGAAATTTGATGAAATATCGGATATATATATAATAAACACATGTTCTGTTACTCAAAATGCAGATAAACAATTTAAAAGATTGGTTTCAAAATCATTGAAAATAAACTCAAATGCATTTATTATTGCTATTGGTTGTTATGCACAATTGAAACCTGAGGAATTAGCTAAAATAAATGGAGTAGATTTAGTTCTTGGAAGTAAGGAAAAATTTAAAATTTTAGATTATTTAAATGATTTAAATAAAAATAAATTAGGAGAAATTCATTCTTGTGAAATAAGTGAAACAGATTTTTATAAATCCAGTTATTCTATTGGAGATAGGACAAGATCTTTTTTGAAAGTTCAAGATGGATGTGATTATAAATGTACATATTGTACAATTCCTTTAGCTAGAGGAATTTCAAGAAGTGATAAGCTATCTAATATTATTTCTTCAGCAGAATCTATATCAAAATCTGGAATTAAAGAAATTGTATTGACTGGAGTTAATATTGGTGATTATGGAAAGGGAGAGTTTGGTCAAAAAAAGCATGATAATACTTTTTTAGAATTAATTACAGAATTAGATAAAGTAGATGGTATAGCCAGAATTAGAATATCTTCTATAGAACCTAATTTGCTTTCTAATGAAATAATCCATTTTGTTGCAAATAGCAATAAATTCGTCCCACATTTTCATATTCCTCTTCAAAGTGGAAGTAATGATATTTTAAGACTTATGAGAAGAAGATATAAAAGAGAACTGTACAGGGAAAGGGTTAGTTATATTAAATCTTTAATGCCAAATGCTTGTATAGGTGCTGATGTAATAGTTGGGTTTCCAGGGGAATCAGATGAATTATTTTTAGAAACTTATAAGTTTATTCAAAGTTTAGATTTATCTTATTTACATGTTTTTTCGTATTCTGAAAGAGATAATACTAAGGCTGTAGATTTGATGAATACTGTTCCCAAACAAATAAGATCTAAAAGAAGTAAAATGTTAAGAACATTATCTGTAAAAATTAGAAGAGATTTTTATTCAAGGCAATTAGGAACTAAAAAAAATATTTTATTTGAGTCTGAAAACAAAAAAGGATTTATTCATGGCTTTTCTGAAAATTATGTACGTGTTAAAACCCCATGGAGAAAAAATTTAGTTGACTCGATTGTGAGTTATGATTTAAAAGAAATTTCTGAGGATGGTTTTGTAGTGGCTGAAAATTTAAAGAAATTAGTTACAATCTAATTCCTATAGGAAGCAAATCCTTAAATTCCTTATGCTTTTTTATGAATTTTCTTATTTCTGGGGAAGTAGGCATTATTCTAATATTTTTTTCTTTTATAATTTCAAAAACTTCTCTTATAAAAGTTTCTTCAAAATCTGAATCAGTATTAGAACTAGGAATCATTAATTTTGTAAGAAAAATTTTTCTGTCCTGAAGAGCATATTCTATTTTAGCTAAATCTTCACCGATTTCAACTTCAAATTGACGTAAAAAAGTATTGTCGTTTATTATTAAATTCCCCATTTGATTTTTATAGCTAATTTAGTAAGAGAATACAAATATACTAAAAATAGATCTTAGAGAAGATAATTTAGAAATATAGCTGAATAATGATACATGTTTATTTAATGCCAGGAATGTCAGCAAACTCTTTAATTTTTGAAAAGATTAAATTTCCACAAAATTTTAGTTTGCATTTTTTAAATTGGATTCCCCCTAAAAGCGAAGAATCTTTAGAGGATTATGCTTTCAGATTTTCAAAATTAATTAATCATGAACAGCCTGTTTTGATTGGTGTTTCTTTTGGTGGGGTATTAGTTCAAGAAATTTCTAAGATCATTAAAGTAAATAAGCTGATAATTATTTCTAGTGTAAAATCTAATAAAGAATTACCATCCCACATGAAATTCGGAAAAGTCACTAAAAGTTATAAACTTCTTCCTCTAAAATGGATAAATGACTTTGAATCTTTAATCTCCTTTGTTTTGGGGCCAAAAGCAAAGAGACGGGTTGAGCTTTACAGAAAATATTTGTCCGTTAGAGATAAAAATTATTTGAATTGGTCTATTAGAGAATTAATCGAATGGAAGCAAGCTGTCCCACTAAAAAATGTAATTCACATACACGGTTCTAATGATTTAATTTTCCCTACTAAATTTTTAAAAGATTATATCGAACTTCCTAAGGGGGACCATGCTATGATATTAAAAAGAGCTGATTGGATTAATAATAAAATTCCTAAAATTATTATTGAAAATTAAATTTTTTTCATCTGTTGTTGCATCATCTTAATTTGATCAGACAGCATTTTTTGTGTATCTATTTTTTTAGCTTCATTTAACAAAGTTGTTGCTTCTCTTTTTCTTCTTTTTTGAATCAATATTCCCGCTAAGCTTAATTTAGCCATTGCTAAATCATGATTCATTGATAAGCCCAAAGAAATGGCTTTTTTAAAATATTTTTCAGCTAATGTTAAATTTGTTTGAGATGATATAATACCTTTTAAATAGTTATAATAACCAACTTGTTTTTTCGTGAGTGCACTTTCTGGATTTTTAATTTTGTTAAGCCACTTTTCAGTACCATTAAAATCTTGTTTTCTTAATCTTAAGAAAGCAAGTAAAATAATTTCATTTTTAAAATATAAAAAAACAAATATTATCATTAAAAAAATTAGTGCAATTCCATTTCCAATATTATTCTCATAAAATTGAAATATTGAATAGGATAATGTTAAAACAGCTAGAATAAGTTTTATATATTTTGGATACATATTTTTTGTTTTTTTATTTAAAAATCAATCTCAAAAGTTTTTGATTATTACATTTGAGTTATTTGAAAGATATTGTATATTTGGCCGAAAATTTGAGTAAAAATAGTTAATTAATCGTAATGAAAAGAACTTTTCAACCTTCAAAGAGAAAAAGACGTAATAAACACGGATTTAGAGAAAGAATGTCTACACCTAGTGGAAGAAATGTCCTATCTAGTAGAAGATCTAAAGGTAGAAATAAGATTTCTGTTTCTTGCGAACCTAGACACAAAAAATAAGTGAATAAAAATTTTAAAAATTTAAGGTGTTACTTTACAAGTAACACCTTTTTTTATATATATTAATTGACCAAATTTTAATAATAAATGCCATTAAGAAAAGATTTAAAAAGTATACTGATAATAGGTTCAGGACCTATTATTATAGGACAAGCATGTGAGTTTGATTATTCTGGATCTCAGGCACTTAGGTCATTAAGAGAAGATGGAATTAAAACAATTTTGATTAATTCCAATCCTGCCACTATAATGACTGATCCAGTTATGGCAGATCACGTTTATCTAAAACCCTTGAATACAAATTCTATTAAAGAAATTTTATTAAAACATGATATTGATGCTGTGTTACCAACAATGGGAGGGCAAAGTGCTCTAAATCTATGTATTGAAGCAGATGAAAAAGGAATTTGGGAAGAATTTAATGTTGAAATTATAGGAGTAGATATTGATGCAATTAATATATGCGAGGACAGAGAAAAATTCAAACAACTTTTAAAGAAAATTGCTATTCCTGTAGCTCCAGCTAAGACTGCTACGTCTTTTTTAAAAGGAAAAGAAATAGCCCAAGAATTTGGTTTCCCATTGGTTATTCGTCCTTCTTTTACTTTAGGTGGAACTGGTGCATCATTAGTTTATAAAGCGGCAGATTTCGATGAGTTATTAACAAGAGGATTAGAAGCTTCACCTATTCATGAAGTTTTAATCGACAAGGCTTTGATGGGTTGGAAAGAATATGAATTAGAACTTTTAAGAGATAAAAATGATAATGTTGTAATCATTTGTACTATTGAAAATATGGATCCTATGGGTATTCATACAGGAGATTCCATTACTGTTGCTCCCGCAATGACTTTGTCTGATACAGCATATCAAAGAATGAGAGATATGGCTATTAAAATGATGAGAAGCATTGGAGATTTTGCTGGAGGATGTAATGTTCAGTTTGCCGTTAGTCCTGATGAAAAAGAAGATATTATTGCAATAGAAATTAATCCAAGAGTATCAAGATCCTCAGCTCTTGCATCTAAAGCATCTGGATATCCAATAGCTAAAATAGCAAGCAAACTAGCAATCGGATATAGTTTAGATGAATTAGATAATCAAATAACAAAATCTACCTCTGCTTTATTTGAACCTACACTTGATTATGTAATTGTTAAAATTCCAAGGTGGAATTTTGATAAATTTGAAGGATCTGAAAGAACATTAGGTCTTCAAATGAAGTCAGTTGGTGAAGTTATGGGAATTGGAAGATCATTTATGGAAGCGCTTCATAAAGCAACCCAGTCTTTAGAAATAAAAAGAAACGGAATAGGTGCAGATGGTAAAGGCTACACAGATTATGAAACTGTCATTAGTAAATTAACCCATGCATCCTGGGATAGAGTTTTTGTTATATATGATGCAATTAAAATGGGTATTTCTCTTGATAGAATTCATGATATTACTAAAATTGATATTTGGTACTTAAGACAATACGAGTCACTAATTATTTTAGAAAAGGAAATTTCTAAATATACAGTTGATGATATATCAAAAGAACTGTTACTTGAAGCTAAACAAATAGGGTTTGCTGATCGTCAAATAGCCCATATGTTAGGCTGTTTAGAAAGCGTTGTCCATAAAAAAAGAAAAAGCTTAAACATAAATAGAGTATATAAGTTAGTTGATACTTGTGCAGCTGAATTTAAAGCTAAAACACCTTATTATTATTCTACTTTTGAAGAATCTATACAGTTACCTGATGGTACAATTACTACACAAAATGAGAGCCAGGTAACAAACAGAAAAAAAATTGTTGTTTTAGGTTCTGGTCCAAACAGAATTGGCCAAGGAATAGAATTTGATTATTGCTGTGTTCATGGTGTGCTAGCTTCTTCCGAATGTGATTATGAAACGATAATGATAAATTGCAACCCAGAAACTGTCTCAACAGATTTTGATACAGCTGACAAGCTATATTTTGAGCCTGTCTTTTGGGAACATATATATGATATTATTCAGCACGAAAAACCAGAGGGAGTAATTGTTCAGTTAGGTGGTCAAACCGCCTTAAAGCTAGCGGAAAAACTAGATAGATATGGAATTAAGATAATGGGAACAACCTATCAATCTTTAGACTTAGCCGAAGACAGAGGAAGTTTTTCAACATTATTAAAAGAAAATAAAATCCCATATCCTGAATTTGGAGTAGCTGAAACCCCAGACCAGGCTTTAGTTCTTGCTGATGAACTAGATTTCCCAATTCTTGTTAGACCTTCTTATGTTTTAGGAGGACAAGGAATGAAAATTGTTATCAATAAAGAAGAGTTGGAAGCTCATGTTGTTGATCTTCTACAAAAAATTCCTAATAATAAACTTTTATTAGATCATTATTTGGACGGAGCAATAGAGGCTGAAGCAGATGCTATTTGCGATGGTAAAGACGTGCTTATTATCGGAATAATGGAGCATATAGAGCCTTGTGGAGTTCATTCTGGCGATTCTAACGCTACACTTCCTCCTTTTAATTTAGGTAAACTTGTAATGCAGCAAATTATAGACCATACTAACAAGATTGCTCTTTCATTAAATACTGTAGGATTAATTAATATTCAATTTGCAATTAAAGATGAAGTTGTTTACATAATTGAAGCAAATCCTAGAGCATCTAGAACAGTTCCTTTCATAGCAAAGGCATATAAACAACCCTATGTTAATTATGCTACTAAAGTAATGCTAGGTAAATTAAAAGTTTCAGAAATTAAATACAACCCTGTTTTAAATGGTTTTGCAATCAAACAGCCTGTTTTTTCCTTTAATAAATTCCCCAACGTAAATAAAAGTCTTGGCCCAGAGATGAAGAGTACTGGAGAGAGTATTTTATTTATTGATAATCTTAAAGATGATCAGTTCTACGAATTATATTCAAGAAGAAAAATGTATTTAAGTAAATAATTTTTTTCTTAGTTTTAGGTATCCTTTTATTTTATTAAAATAAATAATTAGTATGGAATTTATAATCTTGGCGGTTATTACAGCTGGTTTTGCTTTATTATATTTAAAAAAACCAAATTTAAATATTGATCATAATAACTCTAGAATAATTGAATTAGAAAAAAACTTAAGTTTTAAAGAGTCTTCAATTAAAGAATTAGAAAAAGAGAGAGATATTTTAAATGTTCAAATCAAATCTTTTGATGAACTAAAAATCAAAAAAGCAGAATTAGAAACAACTTTAAGATCAATTTCTGATGAGAGAAATGATTTGAAGAACAAAAATATCAAACTCAATAATGAAGAGGAAAAAAGAATTTTAGATTCAAAAAAAGAAATTGAAGCACTTATAACACTTAAGCAATCTGCTGAGGATGAAAAACAAGCTTTAAATAATATAAGAGTTAATGAAAAAGAGGAGGAGTTGGAAGAAATGAAGAGACAGTGGGTTAAACATGAAAAGGATGTAGAAAATTACCTTAAAGAAATATGTAGAAATTATATTATTAAATATGTCGGACAAGAAGAATTTCCTCACCCCCGAAATAAGCCCGATAATTCAATTGAAATAATGGATCAACTTATTGTTTTTGATGCTAAAAGTCCGTCTAATAATAATTTAGATAACTTTCCTAAATATATTAAAGATCAAACCGAAAATTTAAAAAAATATGCTAAACACGATGATGTTAAAAATGACTTGTTTTTAGTAATACCATCAAATACTTTACATGTAATCGATCAGTTTAGTTATAAAATAGGAGAATACAATGTGTTTATAATTACAAAGGATGCACTAGAACCAATTATTTTAAGTTTAAAAAAAATTGAAGAATATGAGTTTGTTGATAAATTGAGTCCTGAAGAAAGAGATAATGTTTGTAGTGTAATTGGAAAGTTTGCTCATACTACAAAAAGAAGAATTCAAATTGATAATTTTTTCCAGCGAGAATTTCTTAGCACATTAGATAAAGCAAAGAAGTTGCCTAGAGAAATTTTAGAAAGTGTAATTGAATTTGAAAATGCTGAAAAATTAAACCCG
>MDSV01187080.1_pt1 | contig 11370 bp, 12 predicted proteins | sample 810851 | NCBI WGS metagenome assembly MDSV01 (sample SAMN05326640, study PRJNA326480) | marine metagenome | isolation source: seawater | place: Atlantic Ocean: North East | collected 2012 | reverse complement strand
TTTAAGAGTCAAAGGTGACTCAATGTATTTCTTGGGACCAAATATCATAGGTCCATAATTCTTTTCAAATACTGGATCAGTAATTATTGTAGTGTTTCCAAGTTTTATTATAAAACTTGCATGATCAAGCCACATCACATAGGAGCCTGACTTATTTTTTTCAAGATTTTTTAAAACTAATTGTTTATCAACTATATGTTCAGGAGGATAATCTATCTTAAGTTTCTTTTTTTCTTCTCTAAAAACCTTCCAATTCCATTTAAAACTAGGATCTCTCTGAGGACTACCTTCAAGATTTCTAAAAGCAAACAACTTTCCATCCTTGTAAATGTGATGATAAGGTTTTTTTTCCATGGATTTAGAAGAATTAATACAGCCTAAGATTATAATAGTAAATAAGACTATTTTTACCAAAGCAGAATTTTTTATAAACAAAAACATAATAAGGGGTTTTAACAACCCCTTATTACCATAAAACTTAAAATTTATATTGTTTTATTAACTCTTCAAACAATTTTTTTTGTTAATTCTTTTGTCAAAAGTAGGTAATGCTTCTGAGCTAACTAGCCAAACCCACGATGTTTCTTGAATTTGTTTATTGTCAGCTAGAGTACATTTTTTTCCAAATTTTACTTTAGCTACGTTACCACCTGCACAATTTGTCAAAAGTACTAACATTGATAATATCAATATTTTTTTCATATAAAAAATTTAAAATTAAACTTGGATTAAAGGTTGTTAGAAAATTGTTTCAAATATGATTTAAAATTTATTTTATAATTATAATATCAAAATTTGGACACAAATTTTAAAGGTTTTCTGCAGTTTTAATAACATCTGATAGGTATTGTTTTCTTTTTTTTTCACTAACAAAGGGGACTGAAAAATATCTTCTATACGTAACATCACTTATTCCACAAATATTAAAAACTCCTCTCCTAAGCCTTTTTGTAGGCATATTATAAAAAAAAGTCGCTACAGCAAATCTAGGACCTCCGTATGTGCAAAAAATTATAGCTTTTTTACCTTTTAAATTCCCTTGAGGATAACCGTAATTACCAACTAACTTTTTGAATTTAAAAGCCCAAGGGGGGGCTAAAACTTTATCAATCCATCCCTCTACTATAGCCGGCATTCTAAAATTCCAAATCGGTGCAATAAGTACAATAACTTCGGATTTCTCTATTCTTTTTCTGTGGTCCAAGACATCTTGATTTGGTTCTTCTCCTGCAAACACTGGGTCGAATTTTTCTTTGTACAAATCTACGCAATCAACCTGATGTCCTTTTTCTTCAGCAGTTTTAGTGAAAGTTTCTTTAATTGAAGCATTAAAGGATTTGTCGTTATAATGTCCATAAACTAAGAAAACTCTACTCATATACTATTCTTTCCAAAAAAACATACCAGTCCCAAATCCTATCAATAAAGCTGAGAGTATCCAAGCATTTTCATTTTTACTAAAGATTATCAAGACTCCTATAGAAATTGAGATGAGGCCTAAAGTTTTATTTTTCACTATAAAGAATTTATTCTATAATACTAAAGTTGTTCATATTTTCGTCTGATATTTTTAAACCCAAACCCGGTAAATTGTCATCTAAATTTATGAATCCATTTATGGGCTTGGGTTCTCCTTTAAACAAGTAATAAAACAGTTCGTTTCCTATCTCTACTTGATTGACAGGAAAATACTCTGAGAAAGGGCAAATATTATTTGCCATGGTTATATGGTAATTGTGCATTTGTCCCGCATGAGGAATTACAGGCACATCATATTTTTCAGCAAGACTATTTATTTTATTTGCTGCTGTGATACCACCAACTCTATTAGAGTCATATTGTATATAACTTATAGCCTTCATCTCAAGCAGCTGTTTAAATCCATAAAAAGTAAACTCATGTTCACCTCCTGCTATAGGTATTTGGCCTAATGCATTGAGCTCTGCATAACCACTTATATCATCAGGTATAACAGGCTCCTCTAACCATTTAGGTTTAAATTTTGATAAAAGAGGTATAATTTTTTTGGAATACTCTAAATTCCATCCCATATAAGCTTCCAGCATTAAATCATTATCAAATCCTATAACTTCTCTGACTGCACTCACCAATTTTAAGTTTTCTTTAATACCATTTTCTCCATCTTTAGGGCCCCAACCGAATCTCATTTTAAACATTTTAAAACCATCTTTTAAATAACCCTCCGCTTCTTTCTGTAAATCATCAATAGGCTGACTATAAAGTTTTGATGCATAAACAGGAATTTTTTCCTTTGTTCTTTTCCCTATTAATTTAAAAACTGGAGTATTTTTTAATTTCCCCATCAAGTCCCAGATCCCTAAGTCTATTGCCGATATACCGACCATTCCAACTCCTTTTCTTCCCCAAGCTAAACTGTGTCTGTACATTTTTTCCCATATATATTCATAATCAAAAGGGTCTTCACCTATGACGAGATTTTTTAAATAACAATCGATGGCTTTTTTTGTAACCTCTGGTGCTAAAGCAGCATTACCTAAACCAATTGTTCCGTTATCTGATATAACTTCACAAACTAGCCATTTGTGAAATCTAAATGATTTCATCTTATCTTTACTCTCTCGAAGTAAATCTGTTGGATTAGTGCAAAAGTTTTGAACTGGTGGCACAATTGGACCGGTCCACTTGTAAACTGTTGTCTTAATATCTTTAATTTTACTCATTTGAGTAGCTTTGACTCATTTTCAGTGCAATTTTAAATGATTGTAATGTAGGATCTAAATTAGCAATATTTTTACCAGCTATATCGAAAGCTGTTCCATGTGCTGGTGTAGTTATTGGTACAGAAAGACCTCCTTGAACTGTTACCCCTCTATCAAAACCAAAAGCTTTTAGACCAGATTGTAAAGCGTCATGATACATACCGACGATACAATCATGTTTTTTATTTTTAAAAGCAGTAATAAATGAAGTGTCACAAGGAAGTGGGCCGTCTGCATTAATACCCAAACTTTGTGCCTCTTTTATTGCCGGTATAATCTCATCTTTTTCTTCATTTCCAAATTCTCCGTGAGGATTTAATGCTTGCACAGCTACTCTAGGCTTTGAAACACCATTTAATTTCATTGTTTCACTAATTAGTTTTATAGGTTTGATAATATTTTCTTTTTTAATGAACTTTGGAACGTCTCTAAGTGGAATATGCGAAGTTACTCTTGCCGTCCAAAAATTATCTACTACATTAAATTCACAAAAGAAATTTTTTACATCCAATTTGTCCGCCATAAGATGAAGTTCGTCTTCATATTTGCTACCACCGAGTTTCATGCTCGTTTTATTGAAGGGAGCAAAATTTATAGCATCGATTTTTTTAGATTTAGCTAAATCTAATGCTAAATTTAGAGAGTCCAAAACACTTTTTCCTGATTGAAAAGAACACTTGGCTTTTTCGTATCTAGAATTTTTTCCTTTGGAGATGTCTAAAAAAAATTTGGTCTTATTGTCAAAATTTATATCGTCAAAATTATTTACATACTTCAGATCAGCGTGTTGTTTGGTTAAATTATTAGCATCTTCCAAAATTCCTTTTTCACCAATCACAACAATGTTTGCCTCATTTAACTCTTTTTTTTGTAATAATTTAGATATTAACTCCGGACCTATACCTGACGGATCTCCAAGCAAAATTCCAATATTTACTTTATTTTTCATAATCTCTTTGACTCTTTGTATCAGATAATGTTTAAATTATTAATATTAATAAACAATCTAGGGGGGAATAATGAAAAAATCTTTCAAAATATTTTTAGCTACTATTTTCTTAATCGTGGAAATACCATTTTTAAGCTCAATAGCCTCAGCTGATGCCATACAAGCTATAACTCACGCGGGTTTCGGTGGTGGAACTGACGTGACTACAAGAATGATGCTTTTAAGAGCTAGAAGAGTTCTTAAACAGGATATGCAGCTTGTTAATAAAAAAGGTGGCGGCGGAGCGGCATCTATGGATTATATGATGTCATTACCTGCAGATGGTCAGCACACATTAACATGGACTACTGGTCACGCTGTTTCAATGGCTTTAGGTAAAACTAAAGTTAAGCTTAGCGATATGCAGCCTTTAGCAAGAGGTACTGACGATCCACAATTATTTGTAGTAAGCTGTAAGGAAGATATTAAAGATGCAAAAAAATTTGTATCAACTCAAAAAAAGAAATCTCTATCTTATGGTACAACACATACAGGTGGTATAGATGACGTGAGTGCAATAGCTTTCACAAAAAAAGGTGGTTTAAAAAATCCTAAAATAGTTGCATACAAAGGTGTTGCACCTATAAAAACTAATCTTATAAAAGGTGATATTGACGTAGGAGTTTTAAATTTAGGAGAAGCTTTAACTGAAATAAATGAGGGAAAACTTTGCGTATCTGTAGTATTAGCTAATAAAAGAATGGCTAAGCTAAGCGACGTTCCAACTGCTAAAGAACTTGGAATTGACGTTTCTCTTTCAACTGTAAGAGGGTTCGTAACTAAAAAAGGTGCCCCTTCTGACAGAGTAAAACAGTTAGAAGATGGAATGATAAAAGCTATGAGCCACAACTACTACAAAAATTTCTTGACAGAAATTGGTTTGGATCAAACTAGTGTTGTTGGAGCAGATGAGTGGGGTAAGCAAATGGAGAGTATGCTTAAGGAAATGACTGCTCAATTAAAAGCTTTAGGATACATTAAATAATTATAACGTGCAGAGTCGATAGATGAAGCACGAAGAAAAAAATAAAGGGGCGAAATTAAATTCGTCCCTTTTTTTTACAACTGAGTTTAAGGCTTGCTTTGTAATTTTAATATTTTCAATACTGGCTTTTTTAACAACTTTTACATTTGATGAAGTTCCTCCCATATTAAACAGAGGCATTCAGCCAGCTACATTCCCTAAAATTTTATTAATTCTTATAATTTTTCTAACTATAACAGTATATTTTTTATCTTTAAAAAAACCTTGGAAAGTACAAAAAAAATTAGAAAAACCTTTTTTTTTAACACTTTCAGTTTTTATTTTATTTGTTTTAATAACAAAATTTATTGATTTTTTTCTAGCTATCGCTGTCTTGTCATTACTGATCTCTTTCTTTTGGGGAGAAAGAAAATTTTTGTATATATTTTTAGTAAGTATTGTTTTTCCTATTATTGTCTTTATTTTTTTTGAGACGATTTTAGGTCTTAGGTTCCCATCAGGAATAATTACAAATTTTTATTATAAATAATCATGGAAAATTTTTATTTAATGTTCGCGCCATTGTTTAGTTCAAAATTGTTCATTGTACTTTTTCTTGGAACAATTTTTGGATTGATATTGGGAGTTTTACCGGGTCTTGGTCCAACCACTGGTGGTGCTTTAATATTACCTTTTACAATGACTCTGGATCCACTATCTGCAATTATTCTTTTAACAGCTATTTATTGTGCAGGAACTTATGGTGGTGCGATTACAGCTATTTTAATTAATACACCTGGAACACCAGCAGCTGCAGCAACGTGTTTAGACGGATATCCATTAGCTCAAAAAGGTGAGGCTGGAAGAGCACTTGGTATGGCAACTGTTTCAAGTACTTTTGGTGGAATTTTTAGTGTAATTGTTCTAGTTTTTTTTGCACCATTTCTTGCAAAGCTAGCATATGAGTTTGGTCAACCAGAATATTTTGCTTTAGCTATTTTTGGACTAACAATGCTTGCCTCTATCGGTGAGGGTAGTCCAATTAAAAATTTAATAGCCGGTGCATTTGGTATTTTAATATCTACGATTGGAAAAGATTTTATGACTTCTATTGATAGATTTACATTTAATGTTAACGAACTTACTGAAGGTGTAGGATTTATACCAGTAGTAGTAGGATTATTTGCAATGAGTGAGATGTTAGTCCAATCTACTCTTTTAAAGCAAATTTTTAATAGAGTGGCTTTAAAAGCTGTAAAATTACCTTCCCTTGAAGATTATAAATTAACCTGGAAAACAATATTAAGATCATCAGGTATAGGTTCATTTATTGGCGTCCTACCAGCAGAAGGAGGGACTGTGGCTTCTCTCATTGGGTACTCGGAAGCAAAAAGGTGGTCAAAAAATCCAAACGAGTTTGGAAAAGGATCAATCGAAGGGGTAGCCGGGGCTGAAGCTGCTAATAATGCTGCAACTGGAGGAGCTATGGTACCTACACTTGCTCTTGGGATACCAGGCAGCGCAACAACTGCTGTAATATTAACTGGTCTAATTATACACGGCGTAAGACCTGGACCAGCATTATTTAGAGAACAACCAGAGTTTCTCTATGGGATTTTTGGGGCTATGTTAGTTGCAAATATATTATTTTTTATATTAGGTTTTTTTGGTGCCAAAATTTTTGCAAGAATTACTTTAGTGCCTAACAGATTACTTTGGCCAATGATTTTTGCTGTTTCTGTATGTGGCACCTACTCTTTAAGTCAATCTTTAACCGATGTATGGATAATGCTATTTTTTGGTTTTCTTGGTTTTTTTATGAGAAGATACGGTTTTTCTGTAGTTCCAGTTATAATTGGATTAATATTAGGTGAGTTAGTTGAAGGGACTTTAAGACAATCATTAGTTATTTTTGATGGAAATTGGTTCATGTTTTTTACTCGACCGATAGCTTTGAGTTTCTTTATTTTAGCTTTAATTGCATTAATTTTTCCTTTATTAAAAAAGAAAAAAAATGAATAATATTGATTTAAAAAATAAAATTGCGATTGTAACAGGTGGTGCACAAGGATTTGGACTTGCAACATCTAAAAGACTAATTGAGTCCGGAGCAACCGTTATAATATGGGATATAGATAAGCAAGAGGCTGAAAAAGCAAAAAATAGTTTAAACTCTAAAAAATTTAGCTATCAAATAGTAGACGTTACTAATTTTACAGAAGTAGATGCTAATATTAAAGAAATTGAGAAGTTGCATAAAAAAATTGATATATTTGTAAATAATGCCGGAATGACAGGAAAGAATGCTAAAGTTTGGGAATATCCAGTAGATGAATGGAAAAAGGTTATGAAGCTTAACTTAGACGGAACATACTATTGTTGTAAAGCAGTGGTTCCAATAATGATTAAAAATAATTACGGAAGGATCGTCAATATAGCTTCAATAGCAGGAAAAGAAGGAAACCCAAATGCCTCAGCTTATTCAACTTCAAAAGCAGGTGTAATTGGTTTAACAAAATCTTTAGGTAAAGAGTTGGCAGACAAAAATATTGCCGTAAATTGTATAACGCCAGCTGCAGCTAAAACGAGAATATTTGACCAAATGACAAAAGAGCATATAAACTATATGTTATCAAAAATACCAAGAAACAGATTTGCAAAAATTGAAGAATTAGCATCACTTGTAGCTTGGCTCGTAAGTGAAGAAAATTCTTTTTCAACTGGCGCAGTATTTGATTTAAGTGGTGGTAGAGCAACATATTAACGAAAGGAAATAAAATGAAACTATGTAGAATTGGAGAACTCGGAAAAGAAAAGCCTGCAATAATTGATAAAAATAATAATTATAAAGATCTTTCATCAATTATAGAAGATTTTAATTCTAAAACACTTAATTTTGAGACACTTGAGAAAATTAAAAAAACCGACATATCTAAGCTTCCTGATTTAGATAAAAATTTAAGAGTAGGTGCTTGTGTTAATAACCCTTCAAAATTTTTAGGAATAGGTTTGAATTATAGAGATCATGCCGTTGAACAAAATTTACCAATTCCTAAAGAACCTATAATTTTTTCAAAATTTACTAACTGCATCACTGGTCCCAATGATGACATTATAGTGCCTAAAAACTCTCAACATACTGATTGGGAAGTTGAAATAGGATTTGTTATCGGAAAAAAAGCAACTTACGTAAGTGAAGATGATGCGTTAGACCATGTGCTTGGTTTTTTTCTTGTAAACGACGTGAGCGAAAGACATTTTCAAAAAAACAAAGGTCTTACTTGGGATAAAGGAAAAGGCTTTGATACTTTTGGTCCTATAGGACCATACATATTGACAAAGGATGAATTGCCAAATTACCAAAACTTAAACATGTTCTTAGATGTGAATGGGAAAAGAATGCAAACAGGTAATACTAAAGAAATGATATTCAATATTAAAACTTTAGTTTCTTATATGAGCCATTGTATGAGTCTTTTACCTGGTGATATTTGTTGTACTGGAACACCACCAGGGGTTGGTGAAAATATGAAGCCTCCTGTGTTTTTAAAAGGCGGGGAAACTGTAAAACTAGGTATTGATAAATTAGGCGAACAAAATCATAAAGTAAAAGCTTACTAATTTGTAGTATAATAAAGAATGGATTCGCTTTTAATATTTTTAGTTTTTTTATTAGTAATATTTAACATTCTTACTTTTTTATTCTTATTTAAAAAACTTAACGAAGTAAAAAATGTAGATTCCCACCAAGGTTTCAAAGATGAGATAAATACTCTTAGAAATACTTTCAGCCAATCTTTTGGATCTATGACAAAAGATATTGCCAAAGATATGACTGGCGCTTTAACAAGAGTAGATGAGAAAGTTGGAGTTTTTAATAAACAAGTAGAGGTACTTAACAAAAGTCAGGAAAATTTTAGTAGAATTTTAGCTGGAGTGAAACAATATGGAGTATTAGCAGAATTCTCGCTGGCCTCATTACTAAAAGATTTACTTCCGGCTTCACAATTTATAGGGAATGTAAAAATGAAACCAGACGAAACATCCGATACGGTTGAATTTGCTATAAAGCTTCAAGATGTTTTAGTTCCTATTGATAGTCATTGGCCAATAGAAAAATTTAAAGCTATTGATGATGCTTACCAAAAAAATGATAAAGATGCTTTAGCAGAAGCTAGAAAGGATCTAGCTACTGCATTTAAACATAAAGCAAAATCTGTAAGTATGAAATATATCTCTCCACCAAAAACTACTGATTTCGCTATTGTTTACGCTCCAACCGAAGGATTATTTGCAGAATTATCAAGCTATAGAGATCCAAAAACAAAAGAACTCTTATTAAGAGAGCTACAAAATAAATATAAAATTACAGTAGCTGGACCGAACACCTTGTCAGCCCTTCTTCAGTCTTATCATTTAGGATTTCAAACTTTACAAGTTCAACAGCATGCCACTCAAATTTATAGCGATCTAAGAAATATAAGTGTAAGATTTGAAAAACACTTTGATGGGATCAAAGACTTAAGAAAAAAATTGGAACAGGCCATCAATGCTACAGACCTTTTTGGAAGGGACGCGCGCTCAATTATGAATACATTAGGAAATATTAAAAATCCTGAAACGGTAAAAGATTCTTTAACTAAAAATCCTGAAAAAATAAAGGTCTTAAAATAAAAATCTCTAGATGTCGAATTTTGTTTTTTACGATTTTGAAACTAGTTCTTCTAATAAATTTTGGGGTCAGATCATTCAAGTTGGTGCCGTTTTAACGAATGATAAACTCGAGGAATTGGATAGATATGAGGCTAGATGCAGGTTAAGCCCAGGGATTATTCCTGAAGCAATGGCTCTTATTGTAAATAAATCTTCACCTTCACTCTTAAAAGGCTCAAATTTATCTCATTATCAAATGGTAAGACAATTTGTGAAAGTTTTAAAGAGTTGGGGTAAAGCAACTTATGTTGGTTATAACAATATAGATTTTGATGAAGAGTATTTAAGAAATACATTATTTAGAACTCTTGAATACCCTTATTTGACTAGCACTAATGGTAATTCAAGAGGAGATTTATTAGGCTTGGCAAGGGCAGCCAATCTTTATTATCCCAACACTTTAAAAAACTCTATTAGCGAAAAAGGAAATGCTGTTTATAAATTAGATCAGATGGCACCTCTTAATGGAATTGAACATGGAGACGCTCACAGTGCAATTGCAGATGTTATAGCCACTTTGGGAATAGCAAAAATTATTTTAAATAAAGCACCCAACGTATGGAAGGCAAGCAAACTTACAACTAATAAAGATGAAACACTTAAGTTAATTAAAAACGAGATGTATTTTTGTACAAATGAATATTTTTATGGAAAAAGTAGACCTTTTGTTCAAACTTTTGTTTGTCAACATCCTAAATATCAATGGGCAAAATGTTTTGATTTAAAAGTAGATCCAAATATTTATTTAAAAATGAATATTGAAACTCTTAAAGAGTCTATGACAAAAAAACCAAAATTTTTAAGGACTATTAAACACAATAAGCATCCTATAATTATGAATCCATCCTACGGAGCAGAATTTGATGAGTATAAAATTTTAGGAAGCAAGAAATTGCAAGAAAGAGCAAGTTTAATCAAAAATAATAAAGATTTTGCAGAAAAAATATCCTTCATCTTACAAGAAGAAGCTGACGAAAAAGAGGCTTTAAAGTCACAAGAGGATATTTTTGAAGAAGAGAGCATATATACAAAATTCACATCAAGTGAAGATAATAAAATTTTACCTAAGTTTCATGATGCACCTTGGGATAAAAAACTTGGAATACTTGATAAGGTCAAGGATGAAAGATTACATTATTTTGGTAAAAGATTAATTTATGAGGAAAAACCAGAAATATTACCTAAGTCTATCTATAATGAAATTCACAGAAACTTAGCAAAAAGAATTTTAAGCACCAATGAAGAAAAATGGAACACAATTCCTCGAACTTATCAGGAAATAGATACATTGAGAGAAAAATTTGGACGTGAAGAACAAAAAGATCGACTAGAGACTTTAGAAGAAATAAACGTATACGTTGAAGAATTGGAAAAAACCTTCTTATCTGCGTAGTTGACTTTATTTAAAATTTATTTATTTATTAATTATGGCTACTAAATCCACAACAGATGAAAATTTTGATAAAGATGTTTTAAAATCTGAAAAACCTACTATCGTAGACTTCTGGGCAGAGTGGTGTGGTCCTTGCAAACAGATAGCTCCTGTTCTTGAGGAGATATCAGATGAAATGAAAGAACAGGTTGTGATTGCAAAACATAACATAGATCAAGAACCCAACACACCTACAAAATATGGAATTAGAGGCATACCAACAATGTTATTGTTTAAAGGAGGAGAGTTAAAAGCAACAAAAGTTGGCGCAACAACTAAATCTAATATTATTAGTTGGATAAAAGAAAATATCTAGTTTGCATTTAAAAACTTCCCGACCAAATATAAACTGCCGAAAACAACTATTGTTTTCCTTTTTTTATCTGAACATTGCTTTAAAGCCGAACTAAAATTTGGCGAAGTCTCAGCTATGTAATTTTGTTTTCTACATATTTCTTTTAATTTGACTGCACTTAAAGCATTAGATTCATCAGGTATCTTCATAGTTACAATTTTTTTAAAAATACCATTA
>MDSV01024862.1_pt1 | contig 11371 bp, 14 predicted proteins | sample 810851 | NCBI WGS metagenome assembly MDSV01 (sample SAMN05326640, study PRJNA326480) | marine metagenome | isolation source: seawater | place: Atlantic Ocean: North East | collected 2012 | reverse complement strand
CTGTGGTATTTCAAAGGATCCTGGAACTTTTAAAATTTTAATTGAGGTAATACCTTTAGATTTTAAAAGTTTAACTGTTCTTTCAAACATTTTTTTTGTAATGTTTTCATTATAAAGTGAATGAACGATGCAAATTTTTTTTTTCATTATTTATTTTAATATTTCTTGTTTTTTAATTTTAATCCCATAACCTTTTAAAGCAATTATTCGTTTTTTAGACCTAGAAACTAATATCATATTTTTAATTTTTAATTCTTTAATAATTTGAGCTCCAATACCATAATATCGAAGTATATTGGTACTAGTTGTGTTGGAAGATTTTGCAAATGACCTATTTAATTGACTCTTTATTATAATTAAAGAAAAATTATTAAATTTAGATAGATATTTTAAAGATTTTTTAATATTATTTTTTTTTAAATTAATCTTATTTTTAATATTTGTTGCAATAACTCTTACTCTAATAGATTTTTTGGATTTAATCTTACCTTTGGTTATTGAAAAATGTTCAAATCCATCTAGTAAATTTTTAAAAGCATTAATTTCAAGTTTACCATAATCTTTATTGTATATTGCACTATTTTGAGTATTTACAATAAGCTTTTCATTTTTTAATCTATAAGAAATTAAATCTTCTATACTTGCTATTTTTAATTTATGTTTTTTAGAAAACTTGAATAAGTCATTAAGTCTTGCCATTCTACCATCTTCATTCATTACTTCGCAAATTACAGCACTAGGATTTATATTCGCTAGCCTAGATATATCTACAGACGCTTCAGTGTGACCAGCTCTTTCTAAGACACCACCATTTCGTGAAACAAGCGGAAATACATGTCCCGGTGATACAATATTTTTTTTTGTAGATTTCGGATTTATTGCGACTCTAATAGTTTTTGCCCTATCAAACGCAGAGATGCCAGTAGTAATGCCTTTTTTGGACTCAATTGATACAGTAAATGCAGTTTGCATTCTTGCTTTATTGACAGAAGACATTAATGGTAATGATAATCTATCTACCTTTTTTTTAGTTAATGCTAAACAAATTAATCCTCTACCATGTTTTGCCATGAAATTAATATTTTTAGAATTACACTTTGAAGCTGCTATTACAAGATCTCCTTCATTTTCTCTGTTTTTATCATCTACCAATATGAACATTTTTCCCTTTTTTGCGTCTTTTAAAATGTCTTTAATTGGTGAAAATAATTTTTTATTCATTTTAGTTTGATAAATTTAAGATATATTTTCCAAATATATCAAGCTCTACATTGACCACGCTATTTTTTTTTAAATTCTTTAAATTTGTAAGTTTAAGAGTATGAGGAATAACTGTTATTTCAAAGAAGTCTTTTAAAACTTTAGAAATTGTTAAAGAAACACCATTTATAGAAATTGAACCTTTTTCAATGAGCAAATTATTTAAATCTTTATTTTTCAATTTTAATTTAACAACCCAAGATTTTTCAATTATATCAATTTTTTGAACGACTGCTGTTGTATCTACGTGTCCTTGAACATAATGACCTGAAATTTTTTGACCATTATATAGTGATTTTTCAAGGTTAATAATATCATTTGGTTTAGCAAATTTAAAATTCGACCTTTTAAGAGTCTCTTTAGATAAATAAAATAGAAAAGATTTTGGCATAATTTTTATTAAAGTTAAGCAAACACCATCACAACATACTGACTCGCCTACATCATTTTTTTTAAACTTAATATTAGAACTTACTTCTAATACTGCACTTCCTGTAACATATTTTTTACTTCTTCTTATACTTTTAATAATTCCAAGACTGTATATAATTCCATTAAACATTATTTAAATTTAATCTTATAAAGATTATCTCCTTTTAAATTTACTTTGATTGATCTTTTTAATTTAATATTTCTTATTAGTCTAGAGCTGCTATTATTGAATCCAGAACTTAATAATTTTTTATCAGACTTAAATATATATAGATTGTTCAAAAACCTTTTATAAAGTAAAAAATTTAGTAACGTTATGCCGCATTCAAAAAATATGCGAGAATATTTTAATTTTTTTAAGTAACGGAAAAAAAATTCAAAATCGCTTCTAGAAGTCAAAGACTTTAAAATCACTACTTTAATAGACTTTCTTTTAAAAAAATTAATTTTTTTCGTATTTTTAGAAGCTGTAAATATTATAATTTTTCTTTTTTTTTGACTAAAAATATGTAATTTTTTTTTTAATTTAAGATTTCTATCTATAATAATTAGATCAGGACTTTTATTTTCTAGGCCTTCTATCCTACAATTTAACTTTGAGTTATCTTCATTTATAGATTTACTAGTTGATATTATACAATCATAGCGTGACCTTAAAAATTGAGCTAATTTTCTAGAATTTACTGAAGTAATCAATTTACCTTTTTTTCTACTACTTTTATAATCCTTTGATAGAGCTATTTTTGCATCAATGTAAGGAAAATTATTTGTATGATAAAATAAGTAACTCTTATAAAATTCTTTACTAAATTTATTCATAAGAGAACTATTTGATTTTATTCGTAATTTTTTAAGTATTTTTTTGGCTTTACCTTTGGATCTCAAATCAAAGTCAATTGAAGAAAAATAAACTTTTTTAATTCCTTTTTTTTTAATAATATTTATACATGGTGGAGTTTGCCCGTAATGAGAGCAGGGTTCTAAAGTTACATATAAATTTGCACCTTTAAAATTTATATTTTTATTTAGTGCATTAAATTCAGCATGTGGTCTGCCATTAATAGATGTACACCCGGACGAAACAATTGAATTATCTTTTACTACTATGCATCCAACAGATGGATTTTGACCTGTAGATCCTAAATTAATTTTTGCTTTTTCGTAAGCTAATTTTAAAAAATGGCTATGGATATTATCTTTGCTACTTCTTTTTAGATTTTCCATCTAATTCTCCAATATATTCCTCAAATTCCTGCACCTCTTTAAAATTTGTATATACTGAAGCAAATCTAATATAGGCAATTTTATCTAGTTCTTTTAAAGCATCCATGACTTTTTTACCTATATTGCTAGATTGAATTTCTGATTGCCCCATCTCTTCAAGTTCTCTAGAAATTCTTGAAACTACTTTTTCTATAGTATCGTTATCAATAGGTCTTTTTTTAAGCGCGGTAAAAAAAGATTTAGCTAGCTTTTCCCTATCAAAAGGCGATCTACGACCATTTTTTTTTATCACAGTTAGTTCTCTAAATTGAACTCTTTCAAATGTTGTAAATCTTTGACCGCCTCCACATGTACAAACTCTTCTTCTTCGAATAGCAGTACCATCTTCTGTTGGTCTTGAATCAACTACAGAAGTATCTTTTTCTCTACAAAAAGGGCAAATCATGATATTTATAATTTATTTACTACTATATATAGGAAAAGATGCACAAAGATCAATTACCTCTTTTTTAACCTCATCTTCAACTTTACTGTTTTTTTCAGGATTTGAAGACAAACCTTTTATAACTTTAGATATTAAGTCTCCTATTAACCTAAATTCTTTAGCTTCAAAACCCCTAGTGGTACATGCAGGTGTGCCAAGTCTAATCCCAGAGGTAATCATAGGGCTCTCAGTATCGAAAGGTATTCCATTTTTATTGCAAGTAATGTTTGCTCTCCCTAAAGATTTTTCAGCATCTCGACCGGTAACTTTGAAAGATCTTAGATCCACTAGCATCAAATGTGTGTCAGTTCCTCCAGAAAAAATCTTAAGATTATTTTTAATTAGAGAGTCAGACAGAACTTTTGCATTTTCTATAACTTTTTTTGTGTAAATTTTAAAATCTTGGTTTAAAGCTTCTTTAAAACATACAGCTTTAGCTGCAACTACATGCATTAATGGTCCACCTTGTAATCCTGGAAAAACCGCACTATTAAATTTTTTAATTAATTCTTCATTATTTGTTAAAATAATTCCACCTCTTGGTCCCCTTAAAACTTTATGTGTTGTCGATGTAACTACATCAGCATATTTAGTTGGATTAGGATAAGCGCCGCCGGCGACTAAACCAGAAAAATGTGCCATATCTACTAACAAATAAGCATTGACTTCATCACATATTTCTCTGAATTTTTTAAAATCAATAATTCTAGAATATGCACTCCCCCCAGCAATTATAAGTTTAGGTTTGTTTTCTAAAGCAAGTTTACGAATATTTTCATAGTCAATTAAACCAGTATTTTTATCTACATCGTAATGAATTGCATTAAACCATTTACCAGATTGAGCTGGTTTTGCTCCATGAGTTAGATGACCACCTGAATTTAAACTCATTCCTAAAATTGTATCACCAGGTTTAATTAAAGCTAAATAAACAGCTCCATTAGCTTGAGCGCCTGAGTGCGGCTGAACATTAGCAAAATTACAATCAAAAAGCTTTTTGGCACGTTCAATTGCTAAATCTTCAGCGACGTCAACATGTTCACATCCTCCATAATATCTTTTTCCAGAGTATCCTTCAGCGTATTTATTTGTAAGAACAGAACCTTGTGCTTCTAAAACAGCTTTAGAGACAATATTTTCTGAAGCAATCAATTCTAAATGATTCTGCTGTCTCGAAAACTCATCAGTAATTGACTTAAAAAGTTCTTTGTCACTTTCTTTCAAGCCTAAATCAAAAAAGTTACTTAATAATTTATTTATTTTAATTATGCTAGACATATTATATTTTTTTAACTCGCCTTAAGTGTCTTCCTCCTTCAAATTTTGTGTTTAAAAAAATTGATATAATTTTTAACACGATTTTTTTTTTAGTTAATCTTGATCCCAATGCTAATATATTAGCATTATTGTGTTGTCGGGACAATCTTGTTGAAGTGGCATTATAACCTACTACCGCCCTAACCCCTTTAAATTTATTAGCTGAAATTGCCATTCCTGTACCAGAGCCACAGACTAAAATACCAATATCACTTTTTTTGAACTTTACTCTTTTAGAAACTTTTTTAGCAAAATCAGGATAATCAACAGAAGTATTAGTATTGGGGCCTAAATCTATAATTGATATTCCTTTTTTAATTAAATTTTCTTTAATAAATTCTTTTAGATCATAACCAGCGTGGTCAGATGCAATACAAAGTTTTTTAAAAATTGATTTCAAATTACTTAAACGGATTATCTAATATACACGCAACCAAATGGATCCGAGCTTGTTCCCCTCCATTAAAAAAATTATGGTATTTTGTATTATTTGTAATTGTTACTGTTCCATCGGCAGGCAAATGTTTTGCAACATTTTCAATAACCATTGAACAACCAAGGTTAGTTATAATTGGAATATGCAGTCTTGGTTCTGGATCTCTATGCCATGATAAAGTAGATCTCGGCTCTTTTAATAAAATTCTAACTCTACCAAGTTTAAATTTTTTTTTCAGAACATTATAAACTTCATTAAAATATGTATCTCTAAATTCAGGAACTACTTCAGTATATTTAGACTCATCAATTTTAACATCTCGTAATACTTCTTTTCCACTTTCATCTGGTTTAGTCCAGTAAACACCTCTTATATTGTTACCTTGTATTGAACTTTCATCATTTGGAATTTGATTCAATGAAATTGCACCAAAATGTGAGATGCCAAGAGTCTTGAACTTTTTATTTTTCATTACTTTATCAAGATCACGTCTCAATTTTGCAATATCAAACTTCAAATTAGGAACTTGATAAAAATCTTGGAAACTTAAGTGTGTCATATAATCTATTTAAGTTACTTTATTAATTTTTTATAATATTATATTTGTCGCATAATATAAACTTTTATAAGTTATACAAATGAAATTATTAGGAAAATACCCGTCAACAAGAATGAGAAGGATTCGCAATTCAGATTGGATAAGGAGATTAGTGGCTGAAAACAATCTTTCAGTAAATGATTTAATTTTGCCTATTTTTTTGACCGAGGGTAGTAATAAAAAGGAATCAATAAAGACAATGCCTGGATTTTATAGATACAGCATAGATAGAATTGAGGGAATAATTAATCAAGCTCAAAAACTTAAAATTCCTATGGTTGCACTATTTCCAAAAGTTTTAAAAAATAAAAAGGATAATATGGGTAATGAAGCACTTAATGAAAAAAATTTAATTTGTCGTGCTTTAAAAAGAATAAAAAAAAATTCTAAAAATATTGGTATCATGTGTGATGTGGCTTTAGATCCATATACAAGCCATGGTCATGATGGTGTTTTAATAAATGGAGAAATACACAATGACAAAACAATAGAAATTTTAGTTCAACAAGCTTTATTACAAGCTGAAATGGGAGCAGATATTATTGCACCTTCTGATATGATGGACGGAAGAATTGGAAAAATACGGAAAGCTTTAGATACAAATCAATACACGAATACAAAAATAATTTCTTATGCCGTTAAATATGCTTCTAACTTTTATGGGCCTTTTAGAGATGCAATAGGCTCTAAGTCTAATTTAAAGGGAGATAAAAAGACTTATCAAATGGATTATAAAAATGCCAATGAATCTTTAAGAGAAGTTGCTTTAGATATTAAGGAGGGAGCCGACATGGTAATGATAAAACCAGGTTTACCTTATTTAGATATAATTAGAATGGTTAAAGATACTTTTAGAATTCCTATATTGTCTTATCAAGTTTCAGGGGAGTATGCTTTAATCAAAAATGGAATTAAAAATAAGATAATAGATAAAAAAGCAATTATTGAAAGTTTAATATCCTTAAAAAGAGCGGGATCTGCTGGTATAGTTACTTATTTTGCCATTGAAGTCGCTAAAAATCTGAGAAAATTTAACTAAAATAACTCTCTAATATAATTCTAGCCTTTGGAAAAATCATATTATTAGGAATAAAAAACTTGTTAAGCATAAGGTTTCTATTAAAAATAAGTGCATTTTTAATTAAATTTCTATTTAAATCTGGAATTTCATTTTTAATAATAAAATTTGGAACGTTATATTTAACTCCATCGATCTCCAAATTACTTATTTTTTTATCTTTGGATAAATCATACAAATTTTCCTTAAAATTTGGGTCATAACCAAGTTCTTTAATTAATTTTAACTCCCAGTATACGTACAAAATTGGCCAGTTATCGGTACTCAAATTTTTTGTAAGATCTTTTAAAGAACTATAAATAGATTTATAAGGTTGCGACTCAGGAAGTAGATTATTTAATAATGCTGATAATGAAAGAAGGGCAGAAGTTCTTTTTTTATCGTTGAAAAAACGAGGTGATATAGGTTCAATCAATTCTGTTTTAAAATAACCAATTCTATTTTCATTTTTAGCAGTATATATTACAAAAATATTGTTAGAAATTTGTAATAAATTTCTTATTTTTCTTGAGTTCCCTCCATAAACAATGCCACTTACTTTGCCATATAGGTTGCTAAAAATATCAATTATATTTGCATTCTCTCTAAATTTTCGTTTACCAAGTAAAAAAGCTTCATCTTGCCAGTTCATTTAATTAAATATTCAAACTTTTTAATAATATTTTTGCTGCATTTTGCTGTGCATCCTTTTTAGATTTTCCTTTTGCAACAAATTTTTCAGATCCTGTTATCTGAACTTCTACTTTAAAAACAGGGCTGTGATGAGGACCTGTTTGTTTAAACATTTTGTATAATGGCAATTTCTTAAAATTTTTTAAACTATATTCCTGCAGTTGCGTTTTAGAATCTATTAAAGTGAAATCTGATTTTTTGAGATATTTATCCCAATATCTTAATATAAATTTCTCAGAGGTATCCAGACCTTTATCTAAATAAATAGCACCAATTAATGCCTCTAAACAATCGCTAGTAATTTTTACGTTTGATCTATTAGTTTTTTTTGATGATCCACCTAAGAACATGTAATCTTTTAAATTTAATTCTTCTGCTATTTTTGCACAAATTTTCTTATTGACTAAATTAGCAAATTTTTTATCAATAATCCCCTCTTTTTCATTTGGATAAACATTTATTAATTTTTTAGATAAAACTAAACCAAGGACTCTATCGCCTAAAAATTCTAATTTTTCATTATTATTGGTATTGCTATAACTTTTATGAATGAGAGACTTTTTCAATAAATTTAAGTCATTAAATTTTACTTTAATAATATTTTGTATATCTAAATATTTTTTTATTCTCATAATATTTTAAAAAAACGATCTAACCTCATTGAGTTTCCTAAATTCCAAATTTTAAAAATACTTCCTTTTACAGTATCATTTGAAAAAAATATGACTTTTGCTTTTCCTACTAGATTAAGTTTATTTACATAACCAACACTGCTTAAATATCTACTGTCTTTAGAACAGTCTCTGTTATCTCCTAAAAAAAAATAGTGATCTTTAGGAACAATATAAAGATCAGTATTTTGTAATGTTCCTGAGCTGTTATAAACTGCTATATAACTTATTCCGTTTGGTAGTGTTTCTTTAAAAGAATTTACTTCAAAATTACCACTCCCGCATCTAACTTTTTTCTTAATATTAATTTTCTTTCTTGAAATTTTTTTTTTATTTAAAAATATATCTCCATCTATGAATTGGATTGTATCCCCGGGTAAAGCTATTAGTCTCTTAATATAGTCTGTCCTGTTATCAGCAGGTGTTTTAAAGACAACTAAATCGCCATATTTTGGATCTTTGCTAAAAATTCTTTTATCGTAAATATTTGGGCTAAATGGGAACGAATGCTTACTATATCCATACGCATACTTAGATACAAAAATCCTATCCCCTATCAACAATGTATTTTCCATTGACGAAGAAGGAATATAAAAAGGTTGGAAAAAGAGCGATCTAATAAAAATTGCAATTAAAAGTGCATAGATTAACGTTTTAAGATTATCTATAATTATTTCTAAGTAATTCTTTTTCATCATGCCATCAATATTACATTGGCTAAAGCATATGATTTTACATCTGTTAGTGACAAATAGATCTTAAATTTTTTTCTTTTAAGGATTTTATTTACAATTTTAAGACTATTATTTTTAATTTTAAAGTATGGTTTGCCTCTAAGATCATTATTAATTTCAATATCTTTAAAATTAAGTCCACCAGAAATACCCGTTCCTAAAGCTTTTGAAAAAGCTTCTTTAGCCGCAAATCTTTTTGCAAAACAAGAATATTTATTCTTTTTTTTCTGACAAAAATTTATTTCATAATTAGAGAAAATTCGTTTTTTAAAAGAGTCTTTTTTTAAAAGTAAAACTTTTATTCTGTTAATATTTACCATATCTAACCCTATTCCATGAATATTCATCTTTTTATAATTTTTCTAAAATTTCTTATTACGTTTTTTAAACCAAAAAAAATAGATTCTCCTATTAAAAAATGTCCTATATTTAATTCACTGATAGACTTTATTTTAGACAATATTTTTGCAGATTTATAGGTCAGGCCATGCCCGGCATGAACATATAAGCCTAGTTTTTCTGCATATTCGGAATTTTTCTTAATCTTTTTTAGCTCGACTTTATAGCTCTTACCTTTGTTTATTAAATTACAAATTTTTCCAGTGTGTATTTCAATACAATTTGCTCCAAGGTTACTAGCTTTTAGTATAGCTAATTTACTTGGTTCGACAAAAAGACTGACTCTAGATCCATTTTTTTTAAGAGAAGTTACTACTTTTTTTAAGTATGATTTATTAATATCTAAGTTCAAGCCACCTTCAGTTGTCACTTCTTTTCTTTTTTCGGGGACGATACACACAAAATCAGGTTTAGTTTTTTTTGCTATTTTAAACATCTCAAGCGTACAAGCCATTTCTAAATTTAAGGGAATTTTTAAAATTTTTTTAATTCTTTTAAGATCTAAATCGTTAATATGTCTTCTATCTTCTCTTAAATGAATTGTAATAGAGTCCGCGCCAGATTTTTGAGCTAATAATGCAGCTCTTTCAGGACTAGGATAGATTTCTCCCCTTGCGTTTCTTACGGTAGCAACATGATCTATATTAACACCAAGTCTTATTTTTGACATTAAAGACCTCTGCTGCCAGGTTTTATAGCTTTTACTTTTTCTAGTTCTTTTGGAATATTATTTGCTTCGAATGTAGAAATATTCAATTCTATTTGGGAAATAATTTTCTCTTTAATAAAGGACTTTCCATTAGATCTGTCAATTATACAGGCATAGCCTAGAACATTTGCTTGAGCTTTTTTGACAAGTTCAGAGCATTCGAGGCTTGATTTACCTGTTGTAATAACATCTTCGACAATTAATACATTTATATTTTTTGGAATAATAAAATCTCTTCTTAAGGTAAAAGCTCCATTAACTCGCTCTGAAAATATTGTATTTATATTAAGCAACTTTCCGATTTCATATCCAATAATGATGCCGCCCATAGCTGGAGATAAAATTAAATTAATATCTCTGAATTCATTTTTAATTTTATCAGCCAACGACTCACATATTTTTTTTGAATATTGTGGTTTACTGAATAATTGAGCACATTGAACATATTTTGTGCTATGCAATCCTGAGGAAAGGATAAAATGTCCCTCCATCAAAGCATTAGTTTCTTTTAAAATTTTTAAAGATTCTTTGTATGAAAGCATTTTTTTTCTCTTTGTGTCTTATTATAGTAAAATTAAAGTTTTTTTGTTTAATTTCACTTATCAAGTTAGTAAAATTTTTTAGATCACTTATTTGTATATCAAATGAAAATTTTAAATATTTATCTTTTCTCTCTAATAATTCAACGTTTAAAATATTGCTCCTATTCATACCTATTAAAGTACTAATTTCACCTAGAACACCTGGTTGATGAGGAAGGTCTATTTCCAATGTGCTCGTATACTTTTTATTTAAATTTAAATTTTTCTCAGGGTCAGAAAACTTACCTTGCCAATATTTTCTTATAGAAGATCTTGCTTTACCTGTTTTTGAAGAAGAAAGCCAATGTAGTGATGGAGAAACTTTTTTAGAATTTATAATCCTTATAATATCTCCATTATTCAATTGACTTTGAAGTGGAGATTCCGTTCCATTAATATAACACCCTATAGCAGTATCTCCAATCTTAGTATGAACAGCATAAGCGAAATCTATTGGTGTCGCATTTCTTGGTAGTTTAATTACCGCGCCTTTTGGAGTAAAACAGAAAACATTATCTTGAAACATTTGTAATTTAGTAAATTCGTAATAATGTTCTGGGCTATTACCTGTTTCAATAATTTCAACTAAATCTCTTAACCAATCATATTCTTTCCAAGATATATCAGAATATTTTTCTGAGGATTTATATTTCCAATGCGATGCAATACCTCTTTCAGCAAATTCATGCATTTCATGAGTTCGAATTTGAATTTCAATTCTTTGTTTCATTGGACCTATTAATGATGTGTGAATAGATTTATATTTATTAATTTTT
>MDSV01235956.1_pt1 | contig 11372 bp, 13 predicted proteins | sample 810851 | NCBI WGS metagenome assembly MDSV01 (sample SAMN05326640, study PRJNA326480) | marine metagenome | isolation source: seawater | place: Atlantic Ocean: North East | collected 2012 | reverse complement strand
TTGTTGGTGCTCTTGTTGGTGCTCTTGTTGGTGCTCTTGTTGGTGCTCTTGTTGGTGCTCTTGTTGGTGCTCTTGTTGGTGCACTTGTTGGTGAATTTCCAGGTGGATTGAAAGGAGCACTTATACCACCAGGTGCTGGTGAATTTCCAAGTGGATTGAAAGGAGCACTTATACCATCATGTGCTGGTGAGTTTTCAGGTGAATTAGACGCCGTTTGAGAAGTCGAAGGCGAAGGTGAAGGTGAAGACGATTTAACAGTTGATGGTTTGTAAATATAAAAATATACCAAAGCCAGAATAATAAGAATTAATAAAAGCATTTATTTTATATAAAAAAATATATCTCGTCAAATATTCCTGATGTTGATAACTGAAATATTTTTTGGTATTGAATGTAAATGAACAATTTTGAAGAATTAGAATATGATGAATTTCAATACAGTGATCCAGATGATTGTGATATTGAAATATGCTCAGGTGATAATGATTTTGTAGATATATCAAATGTTATAAACACATATGAAGAAACAAAAAATAATGAAAACATAGAAACCTTAATTGAATGGTGGCCAGAACTTGCAAAAAAACTTATGTATGCAATGTTTTCATCAACAGATGAAAAAAAAAATGCAATACAATCTTTTATGAAAGTTTTTGATTATACATATGAACAATCTTTGCTACAAATAAATTCTGATGAAATTCAAAAATTATATGACTTACATTATTCAAATAAAATAAAAGAATATGAATTAAAAGCAGAAAATTTGGTAACCACATTATGCAACGCATTAACTTTACATGCTGAGACTTGTGAAGCATTAATATTAGAAAAAGATCATAATATAAATATTCTAAAATCTAAAGCAAAACAAATATACATGAAACATAAAAATAATTGCAATATAGCACATATAATTGATGAAGAATTCCAAAAAAGTGTAGCTGATATAAACAAAGATTTCATGTATAATATCAAAATTTTGAAATTATCTCAAACACTTGAAATGTGCACCACATTTAATACAAATAAAATATCAGATAATAATACTTTGGAAAAATATTATGAAACTGTAATACATAATATTGATGTAAAATTATGTCAACAAATTATATCAGAGTGTAATGAACATTGGATGTCGGGGTTAATGTAACACTTCATTTAAATTAACAATTGTTTTTTGTATTCTTTGTTCGCTATATGAATTTGTAGGTTTCATAAACATTATCAGTCTTTTAGCTTTATATAACAAAAGCTCAATTTTTTCAATTTTGTGTGTGAGATGTTGTATTTTACCCTGTAATAATTCAATTTCAGTTGAATTTTCAGATAAATAACTTTGTGCTTCATCAAAAAATTTTTCAGTCTCTTTTTCAAATTCATTATCACTAGTTTCCATTTATAAGATAAATATGAGTTATTTATCTCTGATCAACGCACATTAAGCATCTCTTCAAGTACATATATATCATCAGGTAATTCCATGTTTCTAATATGTACGTTATAATATTTATTGAGTGGTAGAGGTCGTCTTATATAAATATCAAGAGCTTTTTCGATCAATTCTTTTGTCGCAATATACATAAAATTTGTAGAAAGATGAGGTGGAATATTAACTAAAACAGTAGCACTCATACTAAGTTGTGAAGCTCTAACACCGACAATTCTAGAACATTCATATTTTGTAAGCATTAATTTTTTTTCATTACTAACAGCACTTGAATTTTCTGTAAGATCTTCACTCATATTATTTGATATCAAATTATAAAAAAAAAAATTAAAATTTGATATGATAAAAGGTGTGTCTGTTCAGAACAATGGCACATGTGAAAGTGTCAAAGTAACATTAAAAAAGAAAAAAATATTTGTAGACGATAAAGAATTATTTGTACATTATGTAAACGAATTTGAAAAATTATTAATTGTAAGTAAATATACGATTGATGAAACAATGCAAGAAGATTTTGAATTATTTGAGTTTTATTTACCTCCACCTTTAAATCAATATATTTATCCAAAAGATATAATAATATTAAAAGGTTCTCCAAATAAACCTGAAACATTAACATGTTCTTCATTCATAGAACATTGTACAAAATTCAAAGCTGATATTGTAAAAATTGAAGCAAATCTAACAGTATATGATGTACCTCTTGATGAAACTACATATGAAGATGAAGAAAGTGAAAACGATGATGAAGAACTATATGATGAAATATATGATGAAGATGAAGTTGAAGAACAAGATGAGGAAGATGATTGGGATGATGACGATGATGATGTGGTAAATTGAATCAGATTATTATTATTATATAAAAAAATAATGAAACGCGGAAGAGAAAATTTACGTCCAGAAGTAAAAGAAGCAGTTGATGACCTTATGAAAGGTACAAGTAAAGATTCTTTAACAGAATGGTTACAAAGAGAATACGTTCGTATGATGTTAAGAGAAGTGAATGAAAAAAAAAACGAATCAAAATTAGAAAAAAATAATAATACCAATAACGATGGAAAATCTTCTCAATAAAATTGGAAAATTAAACAACACTGCAACTGCTAATTATGTTACTGTTATGGAAAATGTATTGAGAACTTGTGTTGAAATGTTAAAAGATAGGGGGTTTGTAGTAAGTAATGATTGCAGAACAGTTGGTGATATAACATATAAAATGGAACAAAATGATAAAATTATTGTAGGAGAAAACGGAACATCCACCACTCTTGTTTTCTTTCATAATGAAGAACGAGTTGGTGTCAAACATTTAAGAAATTGGTTCGAATCAAATCAAGGATCAAATATAATTATAATTTCTTTGGAAGGACCAACTGCTTTTACAAAAAAAGAAGCAGATGCAAATTTTCCAAATGTTCAATTTTTTTTATTTGCTAATTTGTGTGTAAATATTACACACCATGCTCTAGTACCAAAACATGAAAAAATTAATTTGTCAGATATTAACTTTTGTGTGAAAAATAATGAAGAATGGCCTAAATTATATACAACAGATCCAATTTCTCAATATTATGATTATAAACCTGGTGATTTAATTCGAATAACGAGAACAATTGGATATCCAGAACCAATTCATTATTTTAGATTAGTATGTCATCAACAATTAACATAAATATGTCAAATGTCGTAGATATAAATATATTTTATTATGTAAAATGGATATAACCATCAGAGAACAATTAGCATGGTTTCCGGTTTTTATGATTGCATTTTTAAGTTGGGGATATAACCTTTTAATACTTGATAGATTTAGAGGGTTTAGAAATTTTAAAAAAATTGAAATATATGCTTTGTTTGTATCATTAACCGGTGGAGTAGGAGCATGGATCGCGGAAATGTCAGTAAAAAATGAAAATTTAATAGGATTGCAAATAACTTCAAGTGTCTTTAGAGCACTCACATCATGGTTAGTTTTAGTTATAGTAGTAAACGAAGATGTTTTTCTGACACGACAACAACTTTGGTCTCTCGGTTTTAGAATCACTATAACTGTTTTATGGGAAATTCAACATAGACTCGTACTTGGTGAATAACACAAAAAACAAACCATTTAATCAACGATTTATAATGATTTTTGCATACAATTAGGCCAACATATTATTTTTATCTTACTTCCCATACAATGCTCACCTGTCAATATTGTTTTCATACAAAACCAACTCTTATTGTTTATATATTTTTTACCAACACGATTCTGATTGTTACATTTTTTACAAGTAGTTTTTAGAGTTAATATACCTATGCACCAATTCAAACAATAACACGGATATGCAACTACATGCGCAGCTACATAATCTGTATCTTTTATTTTTTTAAAACATTGTGAACATCGTTTACTGTATTTATGTTTTTTACGTTGATTCTTATGTTTTTCAGTTGTATTTGTTGCATGAACATAACAAACAAACGGCCAAAAACACATTAATTTCTTACATACTAAAAAAATTACCAAATATTCCACGAAAGATTTCGCAGTCGGAAGTAACTCTAAAATTGACTCTGGCGAATAGGTACAACACTATGATCGCATTACTTTCACATTCCGCAATTGTTCAACTTTATGCATCGCCTTCCATGCCGACATTTTCAATCTTGAGATATCATTTTGCTCGGCGCGTTCATCGGGAAAAAGGTTTAAATTTCTCATGACTAACCCCATCACCGTTTCAGCTGCATAATTCGCAGCTGTCTTCAAAAGTCCTGACTTATTCTCAGAATCGTTGTCAGTATTTTCAGGCGTCATGTAATGAATCTTGCTTGGGTCTACATAATAATCGACAATTGGAATATCTACTTTGGGTGGTAATTGATATTGAGGTCCTCCTTCATATGCATATGAAGCAAGGAATGTAGCTGCTGTTAAACCTAATACTGCAGCGCCAGCAAGAACCATAAGGATTTTTTTCTTCGAACTTGAGACATATTCTGGTGCTTCCTGAGGCCATTTTCCATTTTTTTCAAGAATTACCCAGAATGTTGCAGGAACTGAGTAGTCGATTATGTGCATGTGACCTTTCATTTTTGGTTTTTTGTTTGTCTCAATCTGGCTGATATTAATATGGTTTATGATTTCTTCGATAATATCTATCGCTTCTTTGAAATTTGTTAGACGTTTATTTTCTAATTCTGTATTTGTTTGACCTTCGGACACGCAAGGTATTTTTCTCATTTTGGTGAGTTCACTGCACGGCTTAAGAGGTAAATCTAGTTCAAATAGAAATTTGTTTAGAATTGATTCAATTACTTCTGATATGATCGTTATTATTTCGGGGTTGTAATAGTACAATGCATGTCTCACATATTTTTTAAATTTTTCTTCTCCATCCCACAATTCATATAACAAGTCTTTAATATCATTTGTATCAAACTTCTTTTGCAATCCAAATATTTGTATTCTATTTTTCGTTATTTTCTTCAAGATTTGTTGAAACAACAATAAATGTGGTCTGTAATTTCTACACAGAATTTTGTATTCACTTGATGATCTCGGAAAAAGGTTATTAATATGGTAAAGAAGAAAAGATTCTGTGTCCCATCCTTCTTGATTCACTTTGAAGTATTGAAAGTTACCGACTATTAGTTCCATAACTTGTTTCATAGAATATTCGCATGAAGCAGTATAGAAGATACGCATTTTTTCCGGTTTTTCCAAAATTTCTTCTTCAGTCTTGTTCAAAACTTGTTTTATTTCTTCCAGTTTTATTTTGACTATTTCTTCTTTTTCTTTTATTTCCTTAGTATCTTTCCAAGTACTTCTTTCCACATTTGTAAAATTCTTTTTAACATCCTTATCTTCCATATCCCATTTCCGAGGACTTTTAGAGCGTTCTTCCGCCGCTTTCCTCGATTTTTCTAGCTTCTTTTCTATATTCAACGCCTTATTTAGTTTATCTCTCAACTTACGTTTTCTATCCTCTGGTGTCTCTGGTGTCAATGGGGGAGTTGGTATTTTGATTGAATCCTTTAAAACTTTAAGTGAAAAGGGTTTTGAGCTTTTTGGTAAAGATTGTGATGATGAAGAATCTTCTAATAAAATTGTGTCTTCTTCCATGTGAGGATTTGCAGGTTGATTTATTTGTAAGGTGCTTGGTAACATATCTCGTCTAACATCGTAGTTTACAGCTTTCAAAAAATCATGATATGATGGTCGTTTGTATAATGCTGTTACAAATTTAATTTGAATCGTTCGATCAATATCATGTTCCAAGTAACTTAGCGGGACCATTCTTAGTGTTCTTATCATATTTTGAACATTATGAACTGTTTGTCGCATCAAACCATAAATTTTTGATAGAGTTGGTGACTCAGTATCATATTTGAAGTTATTCATAGCTTCATAGAGTTTAGGCATATAATCATCTCTTAAGAAATGAACACTAGGGGTGATTTCGACTTGCGGAATTTGAAATTTAAGTATTTGAAATAAAGTCACAACGAAACCACATATATCATAGCTTGGACTGAGAAGTTCTTGTCGAAAATCGTCATGCAATGAAAATATTGCGAAAAGTTCTGGAGCTAATGTATATGGTGATCCACCGGATATTTGATTACTCTCAGCTGTAAGAACAGCTGTGCCGAAGTCAATAATTTTAAAGTATTTGCCACACAACACAATATTCGGTAATTTTATATCACCATGTACAAGACCGATGTCATCAAAGACATTAAACATAGTACAAACATCATAAATGTATGTCGACATCATATTTTCATCGAAAATCAGCTTTGAACAATCGTGTTCGCAACTCTCTAGATATATTTCTACTGCTACAGGGTCAGCTTGAAGAAAAACAGAATATATTTTTAGTTTGCGCAGTGACAAACTTTCTTCTATAGTTTCGTACATCTTGATTTCGTTTTTAAGATTCTCTATATCTTCTTTATTTTTTGGACTACCTACTGTTTTCTTAACGAAAAACTTTTCACCCATTGAAGTTTTACATGAATACTTATATGCAGTTCCAAAAGTTCCGCTTCCAATTTTTTTGATTTCCCTCACTTCGTCGCACTCCATTTTCTTTCACTTTCATACATATTTTTTTTTTGCAAGCAAAAAAACATCTTTTTTTTTTCGAATGAGTAAGTTTGAAAATACATATAGCAAAGCCATAGTTGTACTGTTTGAACATCTGTTTCAATTTTGTAAATCACTTAAGGATATACAAAATTTATTATCTTTACGACTAACACTAAAGTATGTGTGGGAATGTACGCAAGATGTAAATTCACATATATTATCATTAATTAAAAACATATCTGGCGCTTATGAATCTGAACTATATGTTACTAATCCAGATGAAGCAAAGAAATGGCTTATATATTTAAATAAATTAGGACATATTGCTGAATCCTTAACATCAGAGAAAACTATCATTGCTGGAAGTTTTGCACTTAATATGTTTTTACATTTGAAACACATGAAAACATTTCAATATAATGATGTTGACATATACATAACAAATGAAGAATTACCATGGATAATAAAAGAATTGAATATCCGAAAATTCCACACAAATAGCGAATCGACTTCTAATAATGATAGTTATATCGGACAAAATAAAATTATGAATAAAAATACTGTAATCAATGAATTAACAAATACAAAATTATGGAGTCAATATGATTGGACAACACTTCTTCAGAATTTTCCAGATACTTGGATAAATAGAAATTATATTGAGAATGTTCATTTAGCAGTTCCCACCGATACATCTGAACTTGATTGTACTATAAACATAATAGCAACAAAATATCTGGCTGATTCAAATGGCGGACCGGAGTTCCAGGCGCCGAATAAAGAATATTTTGCCTTAAATATATTATCAGCATTCGATATGAAACAATGTAAAATTGCTATATTAAATACAAAAGGTACATTTTATCCAAAAATTTTATGTACAGAAGGAACTGTTGAATGTATTCAACAAAGAAAGATAGAATTTTCTGAATATGGAAATACTTTCTCCGATTCTAAAACTCAATTACGAAGAATTAAAAAATATATAGAAAGAGGATTCACATTACTGAAAACTCAGAAGTAAATTTCTTATACATGAAACTTATTATCATTTTGTGGGATATTGCGAAAATGGTTCTAACAAATTCATGCAAAAAATACAAAAGCAATCACAAACACCACCGAAACCTACATCAACACCAGAGAATGCAGAGCAAAAAGCCGCCGCACAAGAAGCCGCAAAGCTAAAGTAAAAACTAAAAAAATTGCTGCTAAAAAAAAATCGATTAATGTGTTTCACCGAATCATGCTTTATTCAAGAAGTTAATTCAATGCATTCGGACAGACAATTTGCTGTAATAATATTATCAACAATGTTTGTTCTTATTTCAGCTTCTATTGTATTTCGTCGATAATTACCAAGTTCGTGGTGCAAAACTAATTGTAAAGAATAAAGCCAAAAATATTTTACTCGTTGCCGAACAGATTGCGTAGAAGAATTCACATAAAAACAATGTTTCAATTGATGTAATAGGAAATGTTTTCTCTAGTAATAATTTAGAAGGAAGAAATGGTGCAAATATATATGTAAAAAATCTGTACCAAGCAAGAATACACCCAAAGAAAATAAAAAGTATAAAGTTTACTATTCGCATAATACTTCTCAATGTAATGTATAGAGGATAACATATATCATTTAATTTATCGAACGGTTGACACGTAATTAATTCTATTCCTCTTGTTATGACATTATCAACATATGAAAACCATCCACCAAGAACATATACTTTGTAAATTAAAACAATTGGGAAGGTACAAAAAAGTAAAAACAGAGCAAGAGAGAAAAATGTAATAGGTATTTCTTGTCCAAAACATGTTGGTGAAGAACAACTAAATAAAGAATCAGTTGTGTGTGTTTTACAACTTAATTTAAATACAGAGGTTGCAAGTGATTGTATGATTGGTGCCCAAGTACCAATAAAAATTGATAAAGCTGGTATATATATTATAACAAGTGGTTCATATGAAAACCCTTGACTTGCAAGATATTCCACAATTATTCCGAAAAACATTTGAGAAAACACAGACAATGTAATAGAAAGAATTCCAAAAAATTCAAATAAATTGGCAATATTTGCGATAAATAAGGACATTAACGATGCAGTTAACGCATATTCGATCCATCGAAGTGGAATACCACCATTCGAAATAAACCAATGTGTGATGGGTTTATTACATCCATTTTCTTTTCGCATTCTATAAAATACAAAGGTGTATAAAATATGAGCAACAATAGTGACACTTTCTATTATTAAAAGAGTAGTTTTTGCAAGAATTTTTCCTATATTGTCAATGTATTCAACAGATTGATCATTTTTGCCAAATCTTGTTAATTCATATGCTTGTAAAATTGGACTCTCTGTATTAGTCACCCCTGGAAATGTTATATTTGATGCAAATATATTATTACATTCAACTGGAGGTACGTTATCACCACTTAAAGTAAGTTCTTGATTTTGACAAAACGACATTGATGTATTAAGAAATATATTTCCATAATCGTATATACAATTTATATCAGTCAATATAGATGCTTTAGGTGTAGTGTAAAAGAATGTTAAAGGAAATCTAAACTCTTGAAATATTATAAATAACAACACCCCGAAATGACTTAAAGCTATTGATAAGTTTAGAAAAATGAGAAAATTCATCCAATTAAACTTACTTTTGTTAGAAATATCATCATTATTCTTATTTAGTGTTACTTCACCGATTTCAATATTTAGTGGTGTAAAAGGTTTGTTCACATGCTTAACAGGAAATGCGTATTGCTTTGTCGCAAACCCCAATGATGCAGACATTTAATTATTCTCGTACAAAAAAATTGTGATACACACTTCCGCCTCAAAAATAAACCTAATCCTCATGTTAAGCATAATGAAAATTCAGCAGCATCTGGAAAATAAACACATTCTGAAAGTTCACAATGCGTATATGACCATGAAGCATGATGCATTATATCTTTTTTCTCTTCTTCGTATAATATAGCCTGCATTTCAACTGGTATAATATGAAATGATCCCAAAAAATTGCCATTAATTATCACAACAGATTCTTCGCGTAAAAACTTTTCTTCAACAACTTCAATGTTTCGAATATCTGCATAAAGATAAAGTAGATGTTGAAAATTTGAAATCCACGCTTCTTTCTGAAGTTCATTATCATATACAAAATCCATGAAAGTGGAACTTAGAACATATGAGTTTGAAGGATTGAATTGTCTACATAACTCTAATGGTGTTTTCGCATTCCAATTGTATATGTTTGAGTCACTGTTATTTTCCATTGACACATATAGTGTTCCGCACATTTGTTTGTACATATTCCATTGTACATCAGAATCAAAATCAACTTTTCGAACCACTGTAAGATACTCAAGCAGATGAAATGAGTATAAAAATTGAAGGTGAACGAACTGCATTGGACTCCACGGATATAACACAATTCGTTTCTCCTTAACAACACTGGCAGCTGCTAACATATGTGTACAGTCATATATATTCCGCAAAACAATCCAGCGACGTTGCGTAAATGTCATTTTTCTTTTGATAAAAAATTCATAATATGGCAAATCAAATCCAATAATGAAGCCAGTTGAATCATTTTTCTTAAACATTAATACACAATGTTTATAATCATATGAATATTCCATTCCATGAGAAAATTCCATCAATTCCATTCCATTCTTTAGCAGAGCAGTTTGAAAACGTGTAGTTTGAAGAATCATATACATAATTCCCATGTCCAAAACATAAAGTTTCTTTTCATTTTTAAACATACGCATTCGACCATTAAACATAACTTTGATATATGCACATGAAGTATCATAATCCAGTTTTTGACGACCTTCTGTAGACAATGTTATAATATCATTATTATTATCATCATCAACATTATAAAATACTTCCTGTAAGAACGCGTACGGAATATTCTCATTTTTTCGAAACAATGTTAAATAACTGTCAAAAATAATACATTCATCATCATAATTTTCTATTGCTGATATAGTCTGTAAATCATATTCTTTTCCTGTTGATATTTTCAAAGATGCATGATTGCGAATAAGACCAATGTTTTTGCTAAAATGATCAAGTTCATAGAGTATACGCAATTGATATCGAATAAAATCTGTATACTTGACAGGAAACACTCGTTTATGTTTTTCTTGAAGCTTTACACCTTTCATTTTTAAAACATAACAATTCTCATATTCATTAGGCGTATGACCGACACATCTTCTTTCAATTATACCCTCTTTACCATCATAAGTTTTAACAATTGTTCCAGGTTCCATGATATTTTTTTTCGAAAAAAAAATTAATGGAATGTGGAATCTGTTGGAATTTGAAAGAACCTGTGTATTTATCGTGTAATCATGCTTTTTGCAAACAATGTTTACAAAAACAAATAATAAGAGATTCTAAATGTGCAATATGCAGAACAAATATGACATCATGTAATCCAAATATTTGTGATGACACAACAATTGTATTTATAAATATTGCAAGACAAAAAGACAAACAATTTGGTATACATTTTCAATCTACATTAACAAAAAATATTCAGCTCACAAAAGTTCCTAAAAAATGTGGTCTTAAGCAAGGAGATATTTTAAAATCTATAAATGGATTTCCCTGCATATCAGTTTCATTTGTTAAGAATATTTGCTTCAATTCTGAAGATATAAATATCGGAATACAGCAACGAAAATCTCAATGTTGTATAAGATTGAGCATTTTTTTTTCAATACCCTCAAATAAATGAAAACAATTGTAACATTCTTAAGTATGTTAGTAATTATAATCACAACCATTTATCTTACACATGATGTCCAAGTAA
>MDSV01040982.1_pt1 | contig 11372 bp, 12 predicted proteins | sample 810851 | NCBI WGS metagenome assembly MDSV01 (sample SAMN05326640, study PRJNA326480) | marine metagenome | isolation source: seawater | place: Atlantic Ocean: North East | collected 2012 | reverse complement strand
TTCCTAAATCTGTCATGGGGACTACGTCTCCGTAACCAACTGTCGTTAGAGTAGCGATCCCCCACCACATGGTCGAAGGAATGCTGCCAAAAACATCTGGCTGAACTGAAGATTCTAAAAAATATATGAATGTTGAAACAACTAGCAAAATAGAGATCACCATTATCTGAGACCCAAGTAAAGCATTCCGTTGCTTAATAATTGTTTTAATAAGTGTGTTTGTTGGCAACAAGAATCTAGACTGGCTGAAAATATCAAATAGCCTAAATAATCTCAGAATTCTTAAATCATAAAAAGGGGAAAATACTTGATTAATTAATACCAATCCATCAATGGATATTAATAAAGAAAGTTTTCGTTCAACACAAACTCTTAATAAAAATTCTATTCCAAAAATTCCAATCGAAATCCAATAAAGAAACTGAATTAATGGTGCGTCTATACTTAAATATCCTGCGCTAGATACTATTTGATGAAAGATATTGAGAGCAATTACAGCCCCAAAGAATTTATTAAAAAAATCTAAAGTATTATTCATTTAATGATTATAGCTTGAGTCTGCGATATGAGAAGATTAACTCTTGCAAAGATATTAATGAAATATTGCATTTATTTGGTAGGATGAACTTTGTTAGGAATTAATTCCAGGATAATAACTAGGTATGTCTGATCAAACAATCCTTGCTAGCACATTAGTTGTTCTTATGTGCCTTCTTATTTGGGGTAAGTGGCGCTATGATGCAGTAACTCTGATTTGCTTAGCCGCACTAGTTCTATTCGGTGTTGTTCCTGCTGAAAATGCCTTTTCAGGATTTGGTCACCCTGCCGTGATAACAGTTGCTTTGGTTCTCCTAATCAGTCGTGGTTTACAAGAAGCTGGCATGGTGAGTTTGGCTGGAAACTTAATTTCTCGACTAACCCTTAGCGAAAATCAATATCTTATTATCATTATGATTGTTGCTGCCTTCCTGTCTTCATTTATGAACAATATTGGAGCCATGGCTTTATTGTTACCTATTACATTATCGCTGTGTCAAAAGATGGAATGGAATCCTGCAAAATTTCTAATGCCTTTAGCTTTCGCAAGTATTCTCGGTGGAATGAATACTGTAATAGGGACCCCTCCAAATATTATCATTGCTCAATACAGACAAGAATATACAGGAGTTGCATTTAATTTCTTTGACTATTCATTTGTTGGACTTGCAGTAAGTATCCTTGGTGTTTTATTTATTGCATTAATAGGTTTTAGGTTTGTTAAAATCCGTGAAAATACAAATAATGCAACTAGGCTTATAGATTTAAAAAATTATCTATTTGAGGTTACCGTAAAGGAAGACAGTAAAGCCATAGGAATGAGACTGTCTGAAATTAAAAAGATTTCAGGCCCTGAAACTGAAGTACTTGGATTAGTAAATGAAAATGGAGGAGTTTCAAGGGTATCTATGAGCAAAAAGATCCAACCCGGACAAACTCTAGTCATTAAAACATCACCGGACGATATTTCTACTATTCAAGAAGCTCTTGGATTTGAGATTGCAGACGATCTTGTGACTGTAAAGGAATCTGATTTAGCAGAAATTGAGGTTATGGTTTCTGCAGGCTCTAGGCTAATCGGTAGAAAACACGAATTCCTTAAAAGACTCGCGTCAGATGATTTAGCATTACTTGGATTGTGGAGGCAAGGCGCAAGATTTAGAACTAGACTTGCTAGAGAAGCTTTTAAGGTTGGCGATGTCTTGCTTTTAGGTGTTAGGACTATTGATGATGAAGGGGTCAAAGAGCGAATTAAACATTTAGGCTTAATGCCTCTTATGGAAAGAGATCTTCAAACTATCCCTAGTAGAAGTCGACTAATAAAAAGTTTGGTTTTCTTCAGTCTTGCAATAGGGCTTACTGCATTCAATGTAATTGATATCGTGGTTGCATTTTTATTATGCGTTATAGCCTTTATTTCCATTAAAGTTTTAAATGGAAACTTATATAGAAATATAGAATGGCCTGTAGTGGTTATGCTTGCGGCCATGATTCCAGTTGGACAGGCGCTAGAAACATCTGGAATCTCATTAAACATTGCTAACTTTATATCCTCTAGCACTGAAGGCATGGCTTTACCTTGGTTAATCTTAATGGTCTTAGTTATTACAATGTTTGTTTCAGATATCGTCAATAATGCAGCAACAGCTGTGATCATGGCACCAATTGCAGCAAATCTTGCTCTCCAAGTTGGGCAACCGGTTGAACCTTTCCTCATGGCAGTTGCAGTTGGAGCTAGTTGCGCTTTTCTATCTCCTATTGGGCATCAGTGTAATACCCTTGTGATGGCTCCTGGAAACTATAAATTTGGAGATTATTGGCGCCTTGGACTGCCACTTGAATGCGTTATTGTAGCCATCTCGATTCCAATGATTTTATTTGTATGGACTTAAACTCTTAAACAATCTTAGAAATCAAATTGCTTAGCTCAATAGGATCTTCCAAGAATGAGAAATGCCCCACGTCATTCATTGTATAAATTTGACTTGGAACTATTTCAATAAAATTGTTTACAGCTTTCAAATCAACTAATCTGTCCTTGTCACCAAGAATTATTGAAATAGGTATTCCTAAATTTTTTAAATCACTCAAATCTAATTGGTAATTATTGCATGCCTCTAAATCATTTAACATCACCAGATCTTCTTCCTCAGAAAAAGCATTCTTGATTCCAAGAAGTCTTCGGTGAAGACCATATTTAATAATAAAGTCTGCGGCATGACCGTTGCCTGCTTTGGCTTTAGCAAGTAATGCATCAGCTACTCTTGTGGGATAAATGCTATTCACTAGTATTAATGATTTAACTGAAAAGTTTTGTTTAAATACCATATCTAACGCTACTAATCCACCCATGCTGTGTCCGCAGAGAGATAGATCTTTAAGATCATAATTTACAAGAGAATCAATCAAAAAATGGCTATAGGATTCAATATTATTGCTTGAGGATCCTTGTGAATCGCCATGACCAGGAAGATCAATGATCAAGGGTTTGTTATATTCAGAGTCAGGCAATCTTAGGGCTCTAACCAAGCGATGATCCATTCCCGCACCTGCTATGAAAAGAATAGATTTTTTTTCCTTATCAATTGATTCAAAATTATGAAAATATGTGTCTGAACTCTTCATTAGCTATATGTGTTTTAATCGATAATGATAATCAAATTATCTCAAGTTAAACATTGTAAATGTGGTAGACCCGAATGGACTCGAACCATCGACCTTCGCAATGTCAATGCGACGCTCTAACCAAAACTGAGCTACGGGTCTAAAATTGTTAACATTATACAACTAGACAAATAATATGATAAGTCTGGGCAATATTAGGAGAAGCTCATTGCGTAGATTACGCAAAAATTGAATTATGAAAAATCCTGAGGATTGTATATATCGAAGAAATTTAATTTTAAATCTAGGAAATTGGCATATTTTCGAAAATACTGAAGTGCAAAAACTCTTGCTGGAAAAATTGAATAATCTCCAAGCTCAATGCCCTTAATATAATTAACGTTGACAAAGATTTCTGAGGCAACGTCTGATTCAGATAAAGATAATAACTCTCTTCTATCTTTAAACACCTTCCCAATCTTGCATGTCTGAGCAGATTTAAGACAAGGTTTAATTTTTAATTCGTTTTGTTGCATTTCCTATGAACTAAATTATCAAACGGAACCTATAAGTATACATATAAATGATAATTTGTCATTTTTTATTTCATACTCTTTGTATAACACTTAATAAAAAAATGCTTCTAGATTTAGTCTATTAAAATAGATCTTTTCATTAGGAACTCTTTTGTTTCCTCAAGAATAACTTGGGTTTCAGGAGGATTATCTTGCTGCAAAAGTTTTTCTAAATCTGTCATCACTTTACTCATAGAACCCCAAGGCCCCTCTTCATTAAGCCTTTGAGTAACGAGAGACTCATAACGAACCATCATATCTTCCGGAGCTGCTTGAGGATAAAACTGACAAATTAATCTTTCTGCAAATAATCTATGACGTTCATCAGAAATATTTCGACAGATTTTTATTCTTTCTTCAGCTGAGTCAATGCGATGGAAATCTGCCATTAAATCTTTATCTTCTTTAGAGGGAAAACCTCCTGCATAAATCATTTGCTCGATGTGATCATATTCATTGTTCCAATTATTGATTTTGTCTGCCATAGCTTGGCTAACAAGCGATTGAAAATCTATATTTCCTCTAACTTGCTGGGCTCTTTCTTCTAACACAGCAAAGTCCATATCAAAGGCATTTTTATCTTCGATTATCGAGCTAGGACATATAGGTATTGTTTTATTAATACCGTATTTTTTAAAGGGCCCTGATTTTCCTGGTTTTTGAACCAGTGAATAAATTTCTTGAGTGTCAAGATCAAATATTTCCTCTGGCTCATAACTTAAGTCAAAAAACATTAAGTCATTTGGAGTATTGCTTCCACAAGGAACTACAGGATATCTAAAAACTTCTCGTCTAAAGACTTCTCCTAAACACAAAAACCCAGATTTTTTAACCTCTTCCTGAACACCTACCTTAGATGAAATGCGAAGAAAAAAATCTAGCAGTTCAGGCTTTTTCTTATCTATGATCTCAAGAAGAGATATCATCAGTTTACAATCAGCAATTGCATCATGAGCATCTCCAATTTCAATACCATTGGCTTCAGCTAAATCTGCTTGCTTTAAGCTGATTGCCGGGCCTCCATCATGAAGAGGGATATTCAAAAGGTCAGGAAAAAATGCAGCAACATTGTTCATCATTAGTAAAAGATCGAGGCGGCTATTTCCATTGGTGTTTGTAAGAAATGATTCAAATAAATTCCAATAAAATTGTCTGCGTACTAACTCTTCATCATAAGCCATCCCATTGAAGGTTATAAAGACTGCTGGCTCATCAATGGTCCATTGTCTCCACTGACGATTTAGGTCTCTCATCATCTCATAATGAGAGACATTAGAATTAAAGAGATGTGTTTTCTTATTAGTAACCATTGCCATGGGATGGGGTATGGCCCATGGTAATGGTGCACATCCTAAATTTTGCTCATCTTGAATTTCTAAATTGCGATTTGCCTGAATTGAACCGCACTGAAGTATCTGGGCAAAATCTTTTATTAAACCAGTTGTCTCAGTATCATAAAAAATTAGGTTGTTGCTCAACTATCTACTAGGACCTGCTGACATTGGACGACTCTACTTTTGATTTATCATATTCAGAGTACTTTCCAAGCTCATACCTTGCAACTGATCTTCTATGCACCTCATCTGGCCCGTCCGCAAGTCGTAAAGTTCTCATACCAGCATACATTCTTGCAAGAGGAAAAACTTGAGATACACCGGCACCGCCATGCATTTGAATAGCTCGATCAATTACATCACAAACAATATTTGGAACAATGACTTTAATCTGAGCAATCTCACTTGCAGCAACTTTATTGCCAACAGTATCCATCATATGTGCTGCCTGCAAAGTTAAAAGTCTAGCCATGTTTAATTCAATCCTTGAATTAGCAATGATATCCATATTGCCACCAAGTTGAGATAAAGGCTTGCCAAATGCAACCCTGCTTTGAGATCTTTCGCACATCATCTGTAGTGCTCTCTCACCCAGTCCAACTGCTCGCATACAATGATGAATTCTACCTGGTCCAAGTCTGCCTTGTGCTATTTCAAAACCCCTACCTTCACCAAGAATCATATTACTTTTTGGAACTCTCACATTTGTAAATTTAAGATGGGCGTGCCCATGGGGTGCATCGTCCCATCCAAATACTTCCATCATTTTTCTTACTTCTATACCTTTGGAATCCATAGGTACAAGAATTTGAGAATGTCTTTTATGTCTTGGGGAGTCAGGATCTTGATCTGTTACACACATAAAGATGATAATTTTACAACGTGGATCTCCTGCACCAGATGTCCACCACTTCTCACCATTAATTACATATTCATCACCATCAAGAACTGCAGTAGCAGCCATGTTTGTTGCATCTGAAGAAGCTACTCCAGGCTCAGTCATGCCAAATGCAGACCTAATATCTCCAGCCAGCAAGGGCTTTAACCACGTTTCTTTTTGCTCCTCTGAGCCATACCTCTCTAACACTTCCATGTTACCAGTATCTGGAGCTGAGCAATTAAAAACCTCAGATGCAATGCCAACTGCTCCCATCTTCTCTGCAAGATGAGAATACTCAAAATTACTTAAACCAGTTCCAAACTCTCCCTCGTATCCTGGTAAGAAAAAATTCCACAGCCCTTCAGCTTTTGCTTTGGCTTTCATCTCCTCCATAACTGGCGGGACGCACCAACGACCTCCTTCTTCTACTTGCTGAGCATATGTTGCTTCATTGGGCCTGATTTCAGTGTCTATAAATGCTGACACTCTGTCGAGAAAGGCTTGTACCTCTGGTCTTAAATCTCTCATTATTTACCTCTTATTAATGTATGTTATTTATAATATAAGTATTGTGAATGTTATGAAATAACTTTATTATTACTAATTAATTTGTATACAACCATAATAACTGCAAGCAAGTTGCAAAGCTATAGGATCACTAAAAAATGAAAATCAGTTCTTTTGATTTAAATCTATTTGTCATTATGAACTCAATTTATACTGAGGGAAGTCTTACCAAAGCAGCTGAAGTTGTTGGTATTACTCAGCCTGCAGTGTCAAATGCTCTTTCTAGATTAAGAGAAAAATTTGATGACGAGCTATTTGTTAGAACAGGTAATGGTATGGTGCCTACCCAAAAAACTGAAAATATTATTAAAGATATTCAAAAAGCTCTGCAGCTTATGCAAAAAAGTGTCAATGAGCCTGATGAGTTTGACCCAGCAACCAGCCAAAAAACTTTTAGAATATCTCTTGGCGATATTAACGAAGGTAGAATTCTCGCAATCCTCATGGGAAAAATGGAAAAAAAAGCTCCAAATATTAAACTTGAGTGCTACTACTCAGCCAGAGATCAAGTGCCTCATGCGCTTGCAACAAACGAGCTAAGCTTTGCTGTAGATCCATTCATACCCAACTCAAAAGATACAAATTCTATGAAAGTTTTCTCTGATAAATTTGTCGTGGCGCATCGAGCAAATCATCCTGTATCACAAATTGAAGAAATGACATTGGATGAAATGCTAAAATTAAAATACATTAATATCTCCAACAGAAAAAGAGGTGCGTCTGTTGTCGAAATGGAAATGCAGAAAATGCAATTACAGCCTGAAATTGCACTCAGATCTCAGCATTATCAAGTAACTCCTGAGATAGTAAGATCAACTGACTTATGTTTGCTTTGTTCAGAAACTTTTGCAAAAAAACATGGGCTCAGCTACCTTAAAATTCCTATAAATGTTCCCCCATTAGAACAATATTTAATTTGGCACAGAAGTGATGATAATGATGGATCTCATATTTGGATGAGAGACCTTATAAAAGAATCTTTTGAAGAAGTTAGCTCAATCTAGCTTTAGGCGCCTCTCCATAATATAAATATGAAGCTATCTTTGGCCCTTTGATATATTTCTTATTTAAATCCTTAAATTCAAAACCACCAGCAACAATTAATTCCTCTATATTTCTATTCAAATTACAACCACCTGCAATTTTTCTCCAAACAGGTGTAACTCGATGTTGCCATTTTTGAATGTTAGGTTCTGGAGCAAGACCATGCTCTAGAAAAAACAATGATCCTCCTGATTTCAGCAGCCTATGAGCTTCTGCTAAAGCCTGCATAGGTTCAGGAATGGTACAAAGACTAAATCCTATTACTACGCTATCAAATGTTGATGACTCTAATTCAATTGACTCAGCAGTTGCCTCTATAAATGAAATCTTAGAATGAAAATCTTTAGCTCTAGACTTTGCAAGGGCCACTGAGCTTACTGCAGGATCTACACCAATTAGCTCAGTCACCTTTTCAAAATCATAAAAATCAAAATTTAAACCTGATCCAATTCCAATTTCTAGAACCCTACCAGAAACTCTAGGTATAACTTGGGCTCTCTTTTTTTGAAAGCCTTCCATACCGCAGCAACAATCCAATAATTTCGGTAAAAAGTATTTCTCATACAAGCTCATGATTGACTCAAATCATGACCTGCTATGCCAACCAACCCACCATCTGAAGGAATCACTGCTCCTACTGTATAAGCACCAGCTCTTGAACATAAGAAAATTGCCAATCCTGCTATGTCCTCGGGGGATCCAATTCTTTTTCTAGGATTTCTAGATTCGATCAATGAATAGTCATGATTAACTGCAGCTCCAAGCATCATAGACTCATATGGGCCAGGTGCGATTGCATTTACAAGAATATTTTCACCAACTAATCTTCTTGCCTGAACTCGAGTCAAATGATGAACAGCCGCTTTTGAAGCTCCATATGCATAACTTTCTAAAGCAGGTACATTCAAGCCATCGATTGATCCAATGTTAATTACTCTAGAAGGATCCTCTAAAGACGCTTTTTTATTTAGCATAGGAGTAAGTTTTTGAGTTAAATAGAAAATAGTTTTTACGTTTAAGTCCATAACCTTATCCCACCCTTTCTCTGAGTATTCTGCATAAGGTTCTCCCCATGAAGCCCCTGCATTATTAATCAGAAAATCAATGCTCTCTTCAGTTGACTGCATATAATTCATAAAGCTATCTATGCCCTCCATAGTACTCAAATCACAGGGCACAGGAATACAATCAGCCTCATACATTTCAGATAATTCTTTTGCTTTCTCTATTAAAGCAGCCTCTTTTCTTGCAGTAATATATACTTTGACACCGTTCGCCAAAAAACCGGCGGCTATCATTTCACCTATTCCTCTTGAGCCACCGGTGACAATTGCTACTTTTCCAGAAACATTAAAAAGCTCTGTTATTTTCATACATATCCTTAAAAATTAAATTAATAGTTATGTTCTCCTGAAATCATTATGAATTCAATAGTATTACCTTTAGAATACCGACATGGAGTTAACTTTAAACCTTATCCTTTTATTATCAGGTATCACTATTCTTGTTTGGGGAGCAAATAAGTTTGTTGATCATGCCTCCGTTATAGCTAAACATTTGGGTGTTGGTGATCTTGTTATTGGACTAACGCTTATCGCAGCTGGAACCTCCGCGCCCGAGGTATTTGTAAGTATATCTGCTGTTTTGAATGGGAATGAGGACATTGCTCTTGGAACAGCTATTGGTTCAAATATATCAAACATTGCTCTCATTTTTGGTGTTTCTTGCCTCTTCTTTAATGCAGCTTCCCAAACTCAATTATGGAATTTAATGCCTTTTGGCTTGACTGTATTATTGCTGGGATTGACTTTAGTAGATGGAACAATCTCTTTTAGTGAAGGCATAGGCTTTGTGGGTTTATTCATGTTGTTTATGTATATCCTCCTGAAAACGGATGGCATCCCTGATGAGGAAGGTTCTGATGCATCTGAATTTACAAAAAGTTTATTTTTATCGATGGTGGGGCTTATTGGTTTAGTGGCTGGTGCCAATATCTCTATTGTCTATGCCGAAAGCACAGCATTATTGTTAGGTATATCAGAGTTAATCATAGGTCTTACTATTATTGCCTTAGGAACTAGTTTGCCTGAATTAGCTGCTACGGTTGCAGCGCTAAAAAAGGGTAAACATCAAATGGTTGTTGGTAATATTATTGGATCCAACGTTTTGAATTTAGTTTTTGTTATTCCAATTATTGGATTTTTTGGATCCGTTCAACTAAGTCCAATCGTTATGGAAAGAGATTTCAGCATCCTTGCAATTTTAAGCTTAGCCTTTATTTTATTAGCAGTTGCATTAACCAAATTAAAATTCAATAGAAGCGTATATGTTGCCGCAGGAATAATTCTAGTCAGCAGTTACACTCTCTACATTGCCAGTCTTGCTGGGGTTATATAAAAATTTCATATACAAGAAAAAGGATAACGACAAGACAAACGTAACCACTTCAAAGATAAAAAAGGTATTATAAAAAGTGGGTGTGCTTGGGATTAGTGCAAAGAGATATCTACCAAGTGCAATACTAAAAGTTAAGAATGCAAGCAGTGATAACACGTATGTTGCAATCCCCCTGCTAAAAAGGCCCAGCAGGCATAAAAGCCCAATAATCATATTGATACCGCCGTACAAACCTGCAACTTCTGAGTATCCTATCACTCCTGAAACTTTTAACCCAACAGCCTCCATGAATGAAGGTATTTCATAACTAAGTTCAAGAGCATCTTTAACAGGGTCAATAATTGCCCATGCACCTATACCAAAATATAGAACTGCATAAACCATCAGAAAAAGTCTAATAATCCAAATCATTGTATTTCCTAAAAAATTTCGTTTTTTCTTTTGTTATGGCCAACTCTAGCGACTAGGCAAATAAATAAAGTAATCAAGAACATTATAATAGTATCCTTAGTAAAAGGTAGAAATACTAAAAATCCAATGATGTGGGTAATAACCAAGGAAATAGTTGAAACATATATTGGCCACATAACTGATGTGGGATTTTTACCAGAAAAAAATCTAAAGATAAAATAAATCAATGTGATAAAGAAGCCTGGTAGCAGCACCCGAGCCCGATATTCATTTATCTGATCTAAATTAAATTCTGTGACAATAAACGGAATAGGTAATTGATCATAAAAAAACATAGCAATTATTGCCCTAGCTGCCAAATATATTGCAACTATAGCTAAAAGAACATTAATTAATTTACTCATGAAAGTAATAGGATACACTTAAAATATTCAAAATTTAAATATTTATAAGGCATTAAAAGCATGAGCTTAATTATAGACTTAAATGAATATCCAAACCCTCCTCACCCTGAGCCATACTCTGGTGCAGTGGTTTCAGAATATGATTTAAAAAAATTTATTGAAATAACAATCCATGAAGATAAACAACCTATTGTCATTTTTGGAGCTAATTGGTGTCCAGATGCCAGATTATTAGAAGGAGTGATGCAACTCCCTACTGTAAAAAATTTCCTTGAGGCTCGCTCAAAAATTCTTCATATAGATGTTTGTAACTATGAAATTAATACTGAGCTGTTTGATTTTTTTGATCTAGGTATTCAAGATGGGATCCCAAGAATATTCATCATGGATAAAATGGGCAAAAATATCAATTTACAAGTAAATGATGCGATGCGGAAGGCAACAGAGCTCTCAAATCAAGATATCTTTAATTACTTTCAAGAATTTATTATTGAATACTGATTAATAGCGAAAATGTTTAATCTTATCCCTGCTATTTTTTAAATCTGTCATTGCATGAATGCCTATCTCAAGGTGTTGCTTTGCCCATTTAGATGTAACGGCCTGATCTGATTTTTCA
>MDSV01067304.1_pt1 | contig 11373 bp, 11 predicted proteins | sample 810851 | NCBI WGS metagenome assembly MDSV01 (sample SAMN05326640, study PRJNA326480) | marine metagenome | isolation source: seawater | place: Atlantic Ocean: North East | collected 2012 | reverse complement strand
TATATTAACTTAGGATACACGCGAGTACCCTTCCGCAAAGTTCAACTATTTATATCAAAAAAACAAACGATTATTTAACATTATAAATTTCTAATCATTCTCTAACAAATATCTTTTTAAAAAACCATTTTTAATTAATTTTTATCATTCAGAAAATAAATTCGTTAATTTATTAGCCAATTATGGAATTTTTAGACTTAAAGACTCAACAAAAACGCATACGGAAACCTCTTGAAAAGAGAATTAATAAAATTCTTGATCATGGTGCATATATCATGGGCCCAGAGGTATTTGAACTTGAAGAAAAACTATCAGATTACTGTGGGGTTAAACATGCGATTTCCTGCTCTTCAGGTACAGATGCTTTATTAATTCCTTTAATGGCTTGGGGTGTTGGTCCAGGAGATGCAGTATTTACTACGCCCTTTACATATGTTGCAACTGCAGAAGTTATTTCTATTCTTGGCGCAACTCCTGTATTTGTAGATGTTTATGAATCAACTTATAATATTGATTGTGAAAAATTAGAAATTGCAATTAATAAAGTTATTAATGATGGAAAGCTTAAGCCTAAAGCAATCATCCCTGTGGATTTGTTTGGGCTACCTGCAAGATATAGACTAATAGATAAAATTGCTAAAAAATATAGCTTAAAAGTTATTGAAGACGCAGCTCAAAGTTTTGGTGGATCTATAAAAGATAATAAGGTTGGTAATTTTGGTGACGTTGCTGCTACTTCTTTTTACCCTGCAAAGCCTTTGGGGTGTTATGGCGATGGCGGTGCAATCTTTACAAATGACGATGATTTAGCTGAAGAGTGTAAAGCTATTCGTATTCATGGTACCAAAAAAGATAAATATAATAGCGAAATGATTGGGCTAAATGGTAGGCTGGATAGTATTCAAGCAGCAGTTTTATTAGAAAAATTGTCTATTTTTGACGATGAGTTGGTAATGAGAAATGAAGTTAATTCTCATTATAGGAAATATCTGAATAATGCACAGCATCATCCTGAGGGGTATAAATCTGCTCACGCTTTGTTTTCAATCGTACTAGGATTAAACAACAAAAGAGACAATTTAATTGACAGACTAACTCAAAAGAAAATCCCTTCTGTTATATATTATAAGTTTCCAATTCATTTAATGGAGGCTTTTCAATACTTAGGTTATCGAAAAGGGTCTTTACCTATTTCTGAAAATTTATCGCACTCAATTGTCAGTCTACCTATGCATCCTTACTTAACAGAAGCTGATATAGATTTTATTGTAGATTCAATTCAAAAAAAATAATGAAATACGTAGTTACAGGAGGTGCAGGATTTATTGGATCTAATTTAGTAGATAAACTTGTTGGTGAAAGTCATAAAGTACATGTTATTGATAATTTCATTTCTGGGAAAAAAGAAAATTGTAATAAAAAAGCTATTTATCACAATATAGACATATCAGATCCCAGCAACTTGAAATTAATATCAGACGTTATTAAAAATACTGATACAGTATTTCATTGTGCAGCATTAGCCAGGGTTCAGCCCTCATTGATTGATCCAATAAAATATGAGATGAACAATACCATCGGACTTGTGAATATACTCAAATCTTCAGTCGATAAAAATGTTAGAAGGTTTATTTATAGTGCTTCTTCCTCCGCGTATGGTTCAACTGATAAACTTCCTTCAAAAGAGAGTGATAAGCCTAATCCTATTTCGCCATATGCAAATCAAAAATATTATGGTGAATTATGTTGTAAAATGTTTTCAAAGGCTTATAAAATTGAAACAGTCTCTTTAAGATATTTTAATGTGTATGGAGAAAGACAAAATTTAGGAGGGGCATACGCTACTGTCGTGGGCATTTTCTTAGATCAGTTAAAAAATGGGAATCCATTAACAATCAATGGCGACGGCAACCAAAGAAGAGACTTTACATATGTGGGTGATGTTGTAAATGCAAATATTTTATCTTCAAAATCAAGCTTGGTTGGAAGTGGAGAGGTGATAAACATAGGCTCAGGGAAAAATATTAGCATTAATAATCTGGCAGATTTTATAGGTGGTAGGAAAAAGTATTTAGATCCAGTAAATGAACCTTTTGCTAATTTAGCTGATATCAAAAAAGCTAAAAAATTATTAGATTGGGAACCAACTATTGATTTAAAGAGTTGGATTAAAAATTACATTAAGAATGAAAAAAGTGGATAAACATGAGTAAAAAGATTTTAATTACAGGAGGCGCAGGTTTCATTGCGCACCATTTAGTTGATAAAATCTTATCAACAACAGACTGGGAAATAGTTACACTGGATAGGCTAGACTTTAGTGGAAACTTGAATAGGTTAAATGAAGTAGTATCACAGTACTCTGAAGTTGAGCAAAAGAGAGTTAAGGTTGTTTACCATGATTTAAAGGCTGAACTAAACCCCGAAATAATTGCAACTATTGGTAAAGTTGATTTAATTAGTCATCTTGCCGCAGGATCACATGTAGATAGATCTATTACACATCCTTTAGAATTTGTTATGGACAACATGGTAGGTACTGCGCACATTTTAGATTATGCTAGAAAATTAGATAGCTTGGAAAGATTTGCTTATTTTAGTACTGATGAAGTATTTGGACCAGCTCCAAAAGGAGTTGATTATAAAGAAAATGACAGATACAATTCCACTAATCCATATTCTGCTTCAAAAGCTGGCGCTGAGGAATTAGTAGTTGCTTTTGAGAATACATATAATCTTCCTTCAATTATCACTCATACAATGAATGTTTTTGGTGAAAGACAAAATCCAGAAAAATATATCCCTATGGTAATTAAAAAGGTAAGAGATAATGAAGTTGTTACAGTTCATGCCAACCCAGAAAAAACTGTAGCAGGATCTAGGCATTATATACACGCGGAAGATGTATCGGACGCATTAATGTTTCTTTTTGATTATGATCTAAGCCTTCTTACTGCGGATAATACTGGAGCTAAATGTCAAAAATTTAACATCGTTGGAAAAAATGAGATCGATAATTTATCATTAGCTCAGTTTATTGCAACCGTCCAAGATAAAGAACTTAATTATGAAATGGTTGATTTTCATTCTCAAAGACCAGGACACGATTTAAGATATTCATTAGATGGTAGTAAAATGAAAAAAATGGGCTGGGAACCCCAATCTGCATATGATCGCTTAGAATCAACTATTAATTGGACATTAAAGAACGATAGATGGCTTTCAATTTAATCATTGTCAATTACTGCTCTTCCTTCTAATATTTCCCAATCTTTCTCTGGCCTAACTTTTAAATTTGTATCCCAAGCCGCTTTTAAAATTTTTGAATCTATATTTAGAGATTCACTAAAATTGATTAGTGCCTGCATATCTTTTGGGAAGCAGCTGCCACCAAAGCCATATTTCCCATCATGACCAGGTACGCTTACATGACTGTTACCAACCCTTGGGTCTAATGTAAAACCTTCAATAGTTTTATCCCAATCAATATCAATTTGATTAGCAATCAACTTCATTTCATTCATAAAAGAAACCTTAGTAGCTAAAAAACAGTTATTTACATATTTTATAAATTCTGCAGTTTCATAATTTGTCTGGATTATTGGTATAGAATTATCGAATCGCCAATTATAAAGTGTAGCAACTTTTTCTGTAAGATGCTTATTTCCGCCTAAAATGATTCTTGATTGATTAATAAAATCATAATTTGCATTTTTTTCAGTAAGGAATTCTGGATTAAATACTAACTGTAGTTTTGGATATTTTTTAGCAAAAAGCTGTGATGTGCCAGGAACAACAGTTGACCTTAATAGAATAATACAATCATTGTTCAAAGATTTATCTATTTCAGCTAGAGCATTGTCTACAATATCAAGATGAATAGTACCATCAGGATTAGCTGGAGTAGGGAGCGATAAAAAAATATAATCTGATTTATTGATAGTATCTTCTAGACTATGAGTTTTTAATTTTGGATTTATATCGAATACTTTTATTTCAGCATTTAGATTTTTTTCACAGGTAAACCCATATTCAACTGCAGAACCAACAAAGCCTTTTCCAATAATACCAATTCTCATAATAGTTAATCAATAAGACTGCATAAAAAGTGACCCAAAAACATATGACATTCTTGTATTCTAGCAGTATTATCACTTTCAATTATAATTTCAATATCACAAAGATCTTTACATTTTCCACCATTTTTACCAAGAAAACCTATTGTTATAATACCTATTTTTTTTGCTTCAATAATGGCATTATATATATTTTCTGAATTTCCTGAGGTAGTCAACACAAACAAAACATCATTTTTAGAACCTAATCCATTCAATTGACGAGAGAATACATTTTCATATCCAAAATCATTTGCAATACAGGTAAGATTAGCTGGATTTGATGATAAAGATATTGCTGAATAAGGACTTCTGTTTGACTTAAATCTCCCTATGAGTTCAGCACACAAATGATTTGAATCAGATGCGGAGCCGCCATTACCACAAAAAAATATAGTGTTACTTTTAATTGCTTTTTTCAAAATTTTACTAATAGCTAAAATTTCTTTTTCAAAAAGATTTAAAGAATTAAATACTTTTTTATGCTCATTAATATGATCTATATAACTACTCATTCCTTAATATTCATAATATCATCAAAAAAATTTCCAACATGTTTAACGGACTCAGTGGCGTATTTTAATGAAATATCAATTGATTCAATAATACTTTTATTTTTCCATAACATAAATGCAAGTGTTGCGATAAAATTATCACCTGCTCCAGTAACATCATTAACCTCAACCTTTTCTGTTTCGAATTTTTTAGAATTATTTTTATTTGATAATACACAACCATTTGATCCAAGTGTAGTTACAATACTTTCAAAATCGTAATTATGTCTTAACTTTTCTAATTCTTGAGTTATATTTTCATTTAATAGATCTTTTTTTAATAAGTTTTGCATTTCATGTAAATTACATTTAAAGAGTTTTGCTCCCCTAAAAATATCAAGATTATCTTTTTTTGAATCTATAATTGTCTTTTGAATATTTATATAGCTGGAGACAATCAATTCTGGATGAATTGTATTTTTATTATAGTCTGAAATCACAAACATATCTACCACTTCTTTTTCAGATTCTGTTTTAATTTTTTCAAAAAGCGCTTTAGAATCTTTAAGTGAAAATTTATTTTCCTCATCAACTCTTAAAATTTGTTTTGATGATGAAAAAAATCTTGTTTTCTTAATTGTAGGGGCATTTTTAGCAATAATTAAATGAGCATCAATATTTTTTTCTTTAAGAAGTTTCTTTACTTGTAGAGCATTAGTATCGTTTCCAACAATACCAAAGTATTTTATTTTTTTTGTTAAACTCCTGATATTATATGCAACGTTACCAGCTCCGCCTAAAACAAATACCTCCTCCTTCTTTAAAAGAATGGGGACAGGTGCTTCAGGAGAAAGCCTATTAACTTCTCCGTCAACATATGTGTCAAGCATTAAATCTCCTATAATATATATCATGCGTTAAATTAGTTGAGAATATTTAAATATATTGAATATTTTTTTTGGCATATTCATTCATTGAAATATTAATACATTTAAAGTGGTGATTTGACTGTCTTTTTGAAAATTTACCTCTAAAAACTATTCTAGCTTTTTTATTAAGTAGTAAAGATAAATGCATCAATCCATTATCTAAGCCAATAAAGCCATTGCAGTTTTCATGTAATAACATGTAGGTTAATTCATCAAAATTAATTTTACCCCTCAAATCAGCAAGCTGATCATGATAGTTTTTGAATTTAAGATCATCACTGCTACCAATAAAAAATATCTTAGTATTTTCTAAATCAACTTTTTTAAAAACCTCAATAAATCTCATAGATAAGCTTTTTCTCAAGAATTGTCTTGAATAAATAATATCATTAAATAGATAAAATGGTTTTTCAACCAGATTATTTATTTTAAATGATTCATTATTGAATTGAAAATTAAATTCTTCTTTTGATGGTTTTAAGCCAAAAAATGATGAAATCGATAAGAATAAAGGAGAATTAATTTTATGATCTGTAAAGTCAAAAAATATTTTTTTTAAAAATTTACTAGAAAATTTTTTATTGAGAAAGTTAGTTTCTAATGTAGAAACATAAATATAATTCTCTAAATCCTCATCAATTTTAGTTGCCATGTTATCAAACCCAAACTTTTCCCAAAGAAAAAAATATTTTTTGCTAACAAGAAATTTGAAGTTAGAAATTTCTTTATCTTTAAAAGCTGATATAAAAAATAAATTATCGCCAAAATGACTAATCTTTGGATTACTTAAATCAATTATAAATTTGGTTTTATCATTGATTTTAATTTTTGAATTTGACCAAAAACCTGGGGAAATCTTTTTTAAAAATTTTTTTTTAAAAATTTTTAAAATCTTTAATAAATATATCATACTCAATTTTAAGCTATTAAAATTTGTAATTAAATGATAATCTAGTATTTATTACAATGTAGATATAAATTCCTTCAGGGTATACAAAATGAAAAAAGCTTTTATAACAGGAGTCACGGGTCAAGATGGAGCATATCTATCAGAATTTCTTTTAGATAAAGGATATGAAGTTCATGGTATGAAAAGAAGAACTTCACTTATCAACACCTCAAGAATTGATCACTTATTTTATAACCAGAAATATGCGAATAAATTTTTTCTACACCATGGAGATATGACTGATACATTTTCAATAAATTCTTTAATTGGTAGTATTAAACCCGATGAGATTTATAATCTAGCTGCTCAAAGTCATGTAGGTGTAAGTTTTTCTCAACCTGAATACACAGCTAATATAGATGGTATTGGAACCCTAAGAATTTTGGAAGCTGTCAGACAAAATAATTTAGAAAAACATTCAAAAGTCTATCAAGCTTCAACATCAGAACTATTTGGGTTGGTGCAAGAAGTTCCGCAGAATGAAAAAACACCTTTTTATCCTAGATCACCGTACGGAGTTGCAAAAATGTACGCTTATTGGATTACAGTTAATTATAGAGAGGCATACAATATGTATGCTTGCAACGGTATACTTTTTAATCATGAGAGCCCATTAAGAGGAGAGACATTCGTTACTAGAAAAATTACTAGAGGTTTAAGCAGAATCATGTGTGGGTTAGATAAAGGGCCACTTATTTTAGGTAACTTAAGTGCTAAAAGAGATTGGGGGCATGCAAAAGACTATGTAGAGATGCAATGGCTAATGTTGCAGCAAAATAAACCAGAAGATTTTGTCATTTCAACTGGTAATCAGCATTCAATTAGAGAATTTGTAGTTTGGGCATGTGAGGATTTAGGAATTGAAATAGATTTTTCTGGTAATGGAAAAGATGAGGTTGGAATAGTTAAATCTATTAATGATGATACCAATATAAAAGTTGGTGATGTTCTTATTGAAGTTTCAGAAAAATACTATAGACCAACGGAGGTGCAATCTCTCCTTGGTGATTCTACTAAAGCCAGAGAAAAATTAGGTTGGACTCCAAAAATTTCTACCAGAGAGCTTTGTAAAGAGATGATTGAAAAAGATCTAAAAACTTGCTTGATGGATGAAAGTCCATAAATTTGCATTATTATGTATAAGTCTTATATTCAATTTAGCTAGTCTTCAGCAGTTAATTGGAATTAGCCCTTCATATATTGTTCTCTTTCTAAAAAGAAATATAAAGTTTTATGAAATAATTTTTATATCACTTCTATGCTTTGCTTTCTATTATCAGGCTTTCACTGAAAATTCTATTATAATAAATTATCTCCAACTTGTATTTGATTTATTATTAGGATATTTAATAGTTGATATTGTAAAGAATTCAGATCCAATAAAAGTAAAAAGTATCATCAATTTTTTTGCAAACTCTTTATTATTTCTAGCACTAATTTCAACATTAGATTATTATTATTTTGGCAATATAGTGAATTCTATTTTGACTAAAATTACATTATGGGGCAATTCTGGTGAATTTATTCCAAGGCTTTCGTTGACTTTTTCAAATCCTAATTGGGGGTCCTTTACGATTTTTTTCTTTTTAGTTCTATCTTATATATTTAAATCTTCTCAATCACTTAAAATAAAATTGTTTTTTCTTATATTTTTTCTACAAAGTAAAAGTGCGATATTAATTTCAGTACTCTTCATTGCAATTAATAGTTCTACACAGCTTTACAAGAAAATTATTTTTTCAGTATTTTTCATTCCTATGATTTTAATAACTCTTCCTAGTCTCATTTCAATTGAGGAAACAGCTTCTTATTTTAATCGTTTAATAATGTTTCAGGAAGTTATTGATCAGACTGAGCTTTATCCTCAAGGCTTAATGGGTGATAATGATATCCGTCAACTCATAACCAAAACAGGTGAAGATACTTTACCTAGTTTATTAACTCTTATTTATGGTTTTGGATGGGTGTTTTTTATGATGTTATTTTCTCTCTTTTTATTAAATGTAATGAAAAGTAAAATTTCATTCTCAATTTTTATAAGCTTGGTATTATTCTCTCTTGTTTATTCATTTTTAACAGTTGGAATAGTATCAGCTATTGGTATTGCTATGATGATACTTGCTATAAATAAAAAAAACTTTAACTATTGAATTAAATAACCTAGAAAAAATATGATATTAGACTTTACAAGAAATAATTCAGGAGGACACTTTGACTATTATTGTAAGTGGTATACTAGCATTGATAATAAGGTTATTTTTTCTAAAAAATCTTTTTTTATTAATTTTTTTAAAATTCTCAAATCAAATGAACTAATAATACCTTCAGCCAATATTTTAGATAGAAATTTTTTATTTTATTATTTTGTTCTGATAATTAGATATTTATTGAGAAAGCATGATAATTTTATTATTGTACATACTTCAACAAAGATTAAAATGTCGATTTATTCTTATATAATGCCAAAAAAAGCCTTTAAATATTTTACATTTTCCAAAGGTTTAAATGACATGCTAAATAAAGAAGGTTTTGAATCTAAAAAAATCATTTTCCCAAATGTATTTGAATTCGATGTCAAATCGAAAAAGCTTAAGTTGCCATTTGATAAGTATATTGTTATTTGGGGAAGAAGTGCAAGAGAGCTAGATAAGCATTCAATTAAATTATTAAGTAAATCAAATTTTAATTTCATTATTCTAAATTCTGATATTAATGAGAAAAATTTTAAAAACATTTCAACAATCAAAGTATTGGATATTAAAGAACAAAGATTTGTCATTGAAAATTCTCATGCTAGCTTAATAATTCTTTCAAAAAAATCTAATGATTATTTTGAAACCTATAATGGAGCTTCAGGAATATTAATTACAAATCTATACCTAAGTATTTTTACATTTGTTTTAGGTCAAATTCCTTCTCATATTGACGAATTTAATTATGGTTGCAAATTTTTAAAGTCAAATAATGATTTAATCAATATTGATAAATTGATTTCTTCAAAAGAAATAAAAAAAGATTTTAAGTTTGAATATGATTCATTTGAGAATAGTTTAAATTCATGAAGTATGATTTTTTAATATTTGGCTTTGGTGAGACAAATAGTTCTTGGACCAATCCGCAATGGATGGCACATACCTTAGCTTCAAATGGATATAATGTAGCTTATCTCAATCCTCCAGCTTATAGAAAAATTCATTTAAGGGATTTAAAAAGAATTTTTAAAAGAATATTTTTATTAAAGAAGAATAAGAATGAAATTAATTTCGAAATTTACAATTCTTTCTCAAATAATCAATTTCCATTGAAACTGCTCAACAAATTTGAAAATAAAAAAATTACTAAACTTATAAATTCATCTAAAAATATATTATGCTTTCAACCTCTTTGGACAAAATTCTTTGAACTGCCAGTGGACAATACAACATTTTTAATTTGCGATGATTATTCATCTCTAAAAAATTCGAGCGCTGATCAAAAAAAGTACGATAAATTGGTTGCTAAAAGATTTAATAAAATTATTGTTACACATAAAAATCTAAAGAAAAAATATAATAATGCATTTTTCAGTTCAAATTGTGTTCCTACTTCGCATTTTGAAGAAAAAAACCACGAACTATTAAACAACAAAATAAAAAAACAGGTATGTTTTGTAGGAGCTATTCATAAAGAAAAAATTGATATGGATTTAATATTTCATCTTGTAGACACGAATCCTGATTATAATTTTATTTTTGCTGGTAAATTATTTGGATTAAATCAATCTGATTTACCTAAAGCTAATAATTTTTCTTATGTTGGAGAATTATCTTATACAAAGGCATCTAGCTTAATGAAATCTTCAGAATATGGTTTAATACCTTTTAAAAAGAATAATTATACAAAAAATGTTTTCTCGATGAAATATTTTGAGTATATCGCTGCTTTTACAAATCCAATTTCAACCAAACTTGAAATGTATAATTCCCTTTCAAATAATCTTACCCCAAATCAATTTATTGAGGATAATATTAAAATTAATTCGTTTAAGAACGAAAATCTCGGTCAAATTCGAGTAGAAGTACTAAAAAATTTTTCCTACCAATCAAGAATTCAAACAATGATCAATAATAAGTTTATTCAAGTATAAATTATATTTTCCGATTTATATTCTTCAAAGATATCTCTTGATAACCAATTTTTACGTTTTAATAATAATTCATTTCTCAAAACTTTAAACTCTGAATCATTCATTTCAATAAATTTTTGAACAAATGAGCACCAATCTTCATTGCGACAAATTAGAGATTTATTAATAATTTGATTTTCACTAAGATACTCAGCAAAACCAACATAATCTGAAGAAATTGGAATTAACCCATTTATTAGAGCCTCTTCAAGTGCAAATGAATGAGAATCTAATTTAGATGGATAAATGAATGTATTGAATTTGTTAAATGAGAATTTTGAAACATCTTGTTTTCCTACTAAAATAATATTTTTGTTACCATTTGAACCTTTTGAATCGCCAACAAGATTGAAAAAATAATTAGGAAACTTTTCTGACAATTCATTAATTATCTCGCCTCCTTTAAGTTTGAAATTATGGGAGACTGAAATAAAGTTTTTTCCTCTTTTAAAAAGCTCATTATTCACATTATAGTAATTATCAATTAATCTAGGTCTAATAACTTTACATATTGCATTTGTTTCTCCATAAACTTTTTTAAATCTTTCTTTTTCTATGTTCGAAAGAAAAATATTAATCGATCTCTGATTTTTATAATGAAGAAATTCCAATAACGAATAAAATAAATTAAATGGGTTCAAAAACAATCTTAAGTAAAAATATTTATATACATGTTTTAGTGCAAAAAAATGACAAGAAGAAAAGTGTACAGCATGTGAGT
>MDSV01244115.1_pt1 | contig 11374 bp, 8 predicted proteins | sample 810851 | NCBI WGS metagenome assembly MDSV01 (sample SAMN05326640, study PRJNA326480) | marine metagenome | isolation source: seawater | place: Atlantic Ocean: North East | collected 2012 | reverse complement strand
GCTTCTTCATCATGTTCAGCTTGTGCCATTAGATCTAAAGCTGTTGAATAAGGGTCTGTGTGCTCATCCCCCAATATCAATATTTCTGATGGCCCAGCAATTAAATCAATTCCTGCCGAACCATAAATCTGCCTTTTGGCTTCAGTAACATATTTATTTCCAGGACCAACTACTTTATCAACATTAGGTAGAGAATTATTCTTAAGAACAAAACCTGCAATTGCATGTACCCCTCCTAAACAGTAAACCTCTTCAATTCCAGCTAAATAAGCTGCTGCTAAAACTATTGGGTTTAATGACTTTTTTGAACTCGGTGAAGTTAAAATTATTTGATTGACTCCTGCTGCTTTTGCTGGGGCTGCAGCCATTAGGACAGTAGATGGATAAGAGGCCTTCCCTCCGGGAATATATATCAGAACATTTTCTACAGGTATATTTCTTCTAGTGATATTCTTTAACTTATTTTCTGGATGCAATAAACTTTTCTGAAAATCAAATATCCTTTTATAAGATCTTTTTAATGACTTATATATATCTTTATCGATTTTTTCTATCGAGCCTTCTATTTCTTTTGGATCAATTTTTAAATCATCAATAGAAGAGACATCGAGGTTGTCTAATTTTCTACAATAACTCTTAATTGCTTGATCTCTATTCAAAGAAACTTCATTGATAATTTGCTTTACTTGTTCAGTAGTTTCATCATCAAAAGGTTTTTTTTGATCTTTTACGCTTTCAACTATTTCGCTAATTTCTAATTCTTTAGAGCTATAGATTGCTTTAAACATTTTATAATCTGGAAATGAGGTCTTCTTTAAACTTATTAATCAGAGTTTTATTCGTTACTAAGGAAGCTTTGTTAACTATCAATCTTGTTGAAATATTTCTAATCAAATTTAATTCATTTAAATTGTTTTGCTTAAGTGTGTTTCCTGTCTCAACAAGGTCGACAATAACATCGGATAAGTTTGTCTCTGGTGCTATCTCATGAGATCCTAAAAGTTCAATGATTTCAGGCTGTATTCCTATAGATTCAAAATAAGTTTTTGCTGTAATAACATATCTTGTTGCCACTCTTAGTTTAGACCTTCTTAGTATATTCTCATCTTTTCCAGCTACTGAAAGTCTGCATTTTCCTATATTTAAATCATTTAACTCTGCAAACTCATAGCCTTCTCTCTCCAATAAAATATCTTTTCCCACGATTCCTAGTTGAGCGACTCCTGAATGAACAAAAGCAGGTATATCCCAACCTCTAACCAATAAAAATTTTACTTCAGGTGCTTTAGAATTTAATAGAATTTTTCTAGATTCAATTTCTGATTCATTTATTGAATAAGTTGTATCCTTGAGAGTAGTATTCAACTCTTCAAATACCCTTCCCTTAGATATAGCAACTATAAGCTTATTACCCTCTTCCATGTGACTAAGAAATCCTTTCTATATCAGAACCCAAAAAATTAAGCTTTTCTTCTATTCGTTCGTATCCTCTATCTAAGTGATAGACGCGATCAATGATGGTTTCTCCTTCTGCGACTAACCCGGCTAAAACAAGGCTTGCTGAAGCCCTCAGATCGGTAGCCATTACAGGGGCGCCCTTCAAGGTTTTTCCTCCTTCTATATAGGCTGTATTCCCTTGTAACTTTATAGACCCGCCCATTCTTGCTATTTCTTGAACATGCATAAACCTATTCTCAAAAACTGTTTCTGTCACTGTAGAATTTCCTTCTGCTATAGCATTTAATGCAACAAATTGAGCTTGCATGTCAGTAGGAAATGAAGGGAAAGGTCCAGTAGTTAAACTTGTAGAAACTGGTCTTTTATTCATTTTAAGACTTATCCAGTCATCTCCAACCTGAATATTTGCCCCAGATTGTTTTAATTTAGATATTATTGAATCAAGTGCAGAAGGAACAGTTCCTTTTATTTTTATGTTCCCTCCAGTCATTGTTGCAGCTGTTAAATATGTGGCTGTCTCAACTCTATCAGGCATAACATTATATTCACATCCTGTAAGTTTTTTGACGCCTTCTATAACAATCTTGTCTGATCCTGCACCTTCTATGATTGCACCCATTTCAATGAGGCAATTAGCTAAATCAACTACTTCAGGCTCTCTTGCAGCATTTCTTATAACAGAAGTTCCTTCGGCAAGAGTTGCAGCCATCATTATGTTTTCTGTAGCAGTTACACTTACTGGATCTAGATAAATATCAGCTGCCTTCAAACTATCTTTTGTGCTCGCTTTAATATATCCATCTTCAATGACTACTTCAGCTCCCATTCTTTTCATAGCATCTATATGAAGGTTTACTGGTCTACTGCCTATAGCACAGCCTCCAGGTAAAGCTACATCAGCTTGTTTAAATTTCGAAAGCAAAGGCCCTAACACCAGAATAGAGGCCCTCATTGTTTTAACTAATTCGTACCTGGCATTTAGGTTTTTAATTTCAGAAGAATCGATTAAAACTTCCATGTCGTCGTTTAGAGCTACATCTACTCCCATAGACCCAAATAATTCAATCATGGTTGTAACGTCTTTTAAATGAGGCAAATTACCTATTCTCATGGAAGAATCAGCTAATAAAGACGCAGCCAAAATTGGTAAAGCTGAGTTCTTTGCACCTGAAGCATAAATCTCTCCAGATAATTCTCTACCTCCCTTGATTAATAATTTATCCATAGATTTCTAAAGTGCAGCCACCCATTCTTCGATCACCAGATCTATGTCTGCATTTCTTTTTATTGATAAGGAATAAAACTGATTTCTAAAAGTAAGTCCTAAGTTAACACCATTAACGACTATATTTATAATTTTCCACTCCCCTTCTTTATTTCTATACATATCATAAGTAGCTGGATAGACTTTAGTATCAGTTATTATTTCCACTTCTACTTTAGATCTATTGGGCTTTTTCGAATCTTCTTTTTTAGGTAAAACTCTAATTTCTTCGTCTTTAAATTCTACAAAAGTATCTGTATAAGTTTTTAGAAGTGTGGATCTAAAAACTCCGAAAAATTTATCCCTTTGAGATTTATTGGCTTGTTTATAATATTTACCCATTACATTTCTAGCTATTCTATTAAAATCTACTACTGGATCCATTATAGAATCAATATTTTCTATGAACCTCTCTTTATCTTCGTTATATAGATCTTCGTTGTCATTAATAAAACTTATTACATTTTCGTGAACCTTTTCTGCTGTTTTATGAGGTGTGTCAGAAAATAAATATCCAGGGGAAAAATTTAGAATAAGGCAAATTAATGCTAATAATATTTTTTTTGGCTTCATTTATATCGATAATGAGATAATAAAAGGATTAAAATGAATTATAACATTTGAAATAGTTTTGAACTTGTAATTCATCAACATAAAATTTAATGCTATCTATTCTATTCTTATATTTAATACCTGGCATAGCTCTAGTTTGGGTTAGTGCAGAAAAATTAGAAAAATATTCTGTCTTAGTTTCTAAAAGCTTTGGTCTCTCGCCTTTTTTTATAGGATCTACGGTAATAGCATTTGGTACTTCTGCTCCTGAGATGCTAACCACCCTATTTGCTGCAGTAGAAAATAAGGGAGGAATGATTATTGGCAATGTAGTTGGGTCGAATGTAACAAATATTGCGTTAGTTTTTGGATTAACTCTTCTAGTTTTAACCTTAAGAAACATAAATTTTAGGTCCAATGTGTCTAATCTCCATCTTTTGCTTCTGCTAATATCCACAATAGTAGTCTGGGCAATCCTGTCTTATAGACCATTTTATTTTGTATCTTCAATCATATTGTTTACATTACTCATAAGCACAATCCTTTCATGGTATAAATCTAACGAAGAATTTGAGTCAGAAGATTCAATTGAGAATGACAACTGGGCCATATTCAAGCTAGTCCTTTCCATAATTTCTTTAATTTTTGCTGCATGGTTAATTACTGAAGGAGCGTTACAAATTCTTTCTAACTTTGGAGTTGGAGAATTATTTATAGGTTTTACGATCTTGGCCATAGGAACCAGCCTTCCAGAAATAGCAGCTTCCATAGCCTTAGCATTGAAAGGAAGATATGAAGCTGTAGCTGGTGCTTTAATTGGTTCTAATATTTTCAATGGGTTATTTGTTCTTGCTATTCCTGGCCTGCTAGGCAGAGAGGAACTTATGATGAATACTTGGGTCTATGATAAGTGGATTCATTTATTAGTTTTATTATTGTTTATAAGTTTGATTTTTATTACTTACCTTAAAATTACTAAAAATAAAGTCCTAAGTAGATCTGCAAATATTTCTTTATGTGTGCTCTTCTTTTCTACCTATTTATACTCTCTAATGTTAGTGTTTGAATAATCATGAAAAACTCTTTTTTAAATTCAGCTAAAAGAACTTTAAAGATTGAATCTGAAGGCATTGAGCAGTTAATTGCAAACCTTGACGAAAGTTTTGATAATTTCTGTGATGCTCTTATGAATTGTAAAGGCAGAGTCATAACACTAGGTGTTGGTAAATCTGGTCATATTGCTAATAAAGTTTCTGCTACCCTTTCTAGTACAGGATCATCTTCTTTCTTTATTAATGCAGCAGAAGCATTACATGGAGATCTCGGTTCTATAACATCGGAAGATTCTGTAATTATCTTTTCTCATTCAGGAGAGTCACAGGAAGTAATTGATATTCTGCCCTCATTAGAGGATATCGGTTGCCAAATATTATCTATAACCGGATCTAAAACCTCAAAGATTGCTAAAGAATCTCTATTTAATTTATCAACTGACGTAGTGGAAGAAGCTTGTCCAAATAATTTAGCTCCTACTACAAGCACAACTGCCTCATTAGCTTTAGGAGATGCAATTGCAATTGCAATTTTAGAAGCAAGAGGATTCACTTCAGATGATTTTGCTAAATCTCATCCTGGAGGAAAATTAGGTAAGAGGCTTTTGTTAAAAGTTAAGGATATCATGCACTCAAAAGAAAAATTTCCTTCAGTAAACCAAGATGAAAACTTAGCTAATTCATTGATAACGATGACTGAAAAAGGGTTAGGAATCCTGGTTGTTGTAGATGAGTCAAAGAAATTAGTTGGTGTCTTTACAGATGGAGACCTGAGAAGATGCATTAACCAAGATATTGATATTAAAAATACAAAAGTTTCAGAAGTAATGTCTAAATCAAGTAAAACAATAGGTTCAAATGATTTGGCCTTCGAAGCTTCAAAAATTATGGAAAACCATAAGATATATTCCTTAATTGTAATAAATGATGACTATCCAGTGGGTGTTGTAAGAATGCACGATCTATTACAAGCAGGATTGATATAGCAGATTAAATGATCTTTCAAATTAGAAAAACGCAGAAAGTTCTAATTTTTTGTCTTATCTTCCTTACTAATAACTCAATAGCTCAACCTATTACTTTTGAAGTCAATAATTCAGATTTAGTTATTTCTTTAAATAATAAAGATTTAAGATTCCTGTCAAAGACATCAAGTAGCTCAGGGGAAATTGATAAAACCTTTTTGTTTGATGATTTATCTCTAAAAATCTCAGAAATTAATATGGAAGACAAGATATTGAAATCCGATAAAGCTGAATACATATTAAGAAAAAATATAGTTAATTTAGAAAAGAATGTTTCGTTAGAGTTGAAAAATAAAGCTTATCCTTTTCAATTAACTACTGAAAATCTAAGCTTAAATATGGATTTGAATGTAATGGAATCTAACAGTGATGTATTTATTCAAAATCAAGATATATCTATAGAAGCTAAGGCAGTAAAAATTGATGTTTATGAAGAAAAAAGTAGAGTTACTTTAAATCAAGCTGTTATCTTCTCTAAAGGAAAAAAAATAGGACAATCTAATAGCCTTTACTTCAATCTATTTGATCCCTTAGTTAAGATGATCGGATCTGCTGAAATTTTAATAGATGATTACAAAATTAATGCCTCTGAAATATCATATAATTTTGAAGAGAATAAGATTATTAACTCAAAAGATTCATCCATAACCACTCTAAACTAGAATGTCTCTAATAATAAAAGAATTATCTAAAGAGTTTGCCAAAAGAAAGGTGGTGCACCGTGTTAGTTTTGAATTAAAACAAAGTCAAATTATGGGCCTCTTGGGGCCTAATGGTGCAGGAAAGACGACCCTTTTTTATATGATAGCTGGTCTGATAAATTCTGATGAAGGCGATATTCTTCTCAATCAAACATCTTTAACTAATTTGGGTATTTCTCAAAGATCAGAACATGGAATATCTTATTTACCTCAAGAATCATCTATATTTAGGAAGCTGTCTGTAGAGGAGAATATTTTATCTTCGCTTGAACAGAGACAAGACCTTACAAAAGCTCAAATTTCCGAAGAATTGGATTCATTATTAAATGAATTTGGATTGAATGAATTAAGAAAAAGTAAATCTATTCAACTTTCTGGCGGAGAAAGAAGAAGAGTAGAAATAGCTAGAGCACTAGCTAAAAAACCAAACTTTTTGCTTCTAGACGAGCCTTTTGCAGGGATTGACCCCATTGCTGTTTCAGAATTAAAAGATATTTTTAGAAATCTTAAGAAAAAGAAGATAGGAATTTTAATTAGTGACCATAATGTCGTAGAGACTATGAAAATCTGCGATCAAGTGCTGATAATGAATAAAGGAAAAGAAATTGCAGTTGGTAAACCTAGTGATGTTTCTAAAGATCAATTGGTCAAAGATGTTTATTTAGGAAAAGACTTCCTGGATTAATGAAACAAAAACTTAACCAAAAACAATCCCTCAAGCTTTCTTTAACTCCTCATTTAAAAAAGCAAATAGAACTTCTTTCTAATTCCAATGAAGAAAGCAAAAAAGAACTTCTTGTTCTAGTAAAAAAATATTTAGATAAGAAAGAAAAACCAGTTCGCTATTTTCAAGATCTAATAGATATTAATAAATACTCTTCTTTTATTAATTCAGAAATTTTCCTTGAAAAAAAAACATTCGAAAATTCTCAAAATTCTGATTTACAAGATGAGTTATTAGAGCAGCTTAATTTGAGCAATCTTAAAGAGTATCAAATTCTTATTGGACATTATCTTATTGACTACATAGATAACGAAGGAAGGCTTTCTTTTGAAGTCGATTACTCCGATATAGAAGATCTAGTTAAAGAAACATACTCCTTAAGTATCTCAAAAAAAGAAATTAACCAAGTATTAGGAAAGATACAAAAGTTTGATCCGGTGGGATGTGGTTACTCTTCTCTAGAAGAATCTTTGCTAATTCAATCTGAAGAGTTGTATGAGGATGTTATTAATAAAAAAAGAGTAAAAAACCTAATCAAAGAGATTGGTAAAAATACAATCAAATACGAAAACCTAGATCAAGAGGATAAAAAACTATTAAGCAGACTAAACTTTCTTCCTAGTTACAATAATTTAGTAAAAGAAGAATCCTATATAAGACCGGACTTAGTGGTTAAGAAGCAAAATGAAAACTTTGTGGTTGTATTAAATGATAAATTCTTAAATGAAACCTTATACCAAATGATTGCAAATAAAATTAATGATCTTAAAAAAGATACAGATGTAGGGATGGAAGAAAAGAATATAGTAGTTGGTCTAAAAAAGAGAGAAGAAAGTTTAGTAGAGGTAGGAAAAGTTATTATCAGTCACCAAATAGAATATATTAAAGGAAAAGGACCACTTGTTCCTTTAGGTCTATCTGATATAGCTGATGAATGCGATCTAAGTAAATCAACTATTTCTAGGATAGTAAGTTCTAAATTAATAGAAATAAATAATAAAATTACACCTCTAAGTGAATTTCTTCAAAGGAAGATTAACAGTAAATCAAAAATTGGCGCCGATACCACAGCCAAACAATTAGAGGAAAAAATAATGAAAATAATCACGGACGAAGATCCTAATTTACCTCTTAGTGATGAAAAAATAAGAAATAAGCTTTCTCAAGAATATGAAATAGAAGTAGCTAGGAGAACTGTAGCTAAATACCGTTCTGTCTTAAATATAAGTACTAGTAAAAGAAGAAAAATATAAAAATTTAATTTAGTTATTATTCAAACCACTCTATAAACTCAGCTTTGAGATTATTTAGATCTCCCCAAACTCTCCACTTCCCACTGCTTAATTTATTTAAGGGCCTTTTGAAAGTCTTTCCTGCAACGTAGACTCCAACTGCGGATAATGGTCCTCCCAAAATTAAAGCATAAGCGGGCAAATAGTCTCTTAAAGGCAAGGTCATAACAATATTAAAGTCTACTTCAGAGAAGTTACCCTGAGAATCTCTCAGAACATACCCGTCCCATTTAAACTCTCCAGAACCACTCTTAAAAGTCATAGGTTTTATTGTGTTCAATTTATTGGGGCTTATATTTATAAAACCCTCTACTCTATCTGAGTAAAACCCTTCTTTGAATGGACGATTAAATATATCTGTAAGGCTTCCAAAGGTATCTGCAATATTAAATACCCTTATTAACCTAAGTATATTATTTGCACTTGATAAATCTTCAGATACTTCTGAAATAGTTAATTCATCTAATCTAAACTCAGCTTTACCCTTCAATAAATTTAGATCAATTTCTTCAGGGGCTCCTTTCCATTCAAGATCTAATAAAAGATAAAGATCGCCAGCTTCCACTTTAGTGCCAGAATATTTCAGTCCCATGGCATTAGATAAACTATTAGTCGATAAGATTCCAGAAAATTTTGAGTAATTATTCTTTTGTCCTCTGTAAAATTTAAGATCAGTCTTTGAGGAAATACTCCACCCGCCCTGTTCTATAAATTGATCGATTTTCTTACCACTATTAAATTCATTAATTTTTGTAAAAGGATTATCTTCTGGAAAAAGTTCTGGAAAAGAAATTCTATCCCCAATTTTAAACTCTCCAAAAGAACCGGAAAGGTTATTAAATGAAATGACTTCTTTGTTGATAGACAAATCAAAAGACCAAGCTCCAAAATATTCTCCGTTTAAGACAACTTCTTTAGAGAAAAAGGTTATAGGAAAATTTAAATTTGGAGGAAAAGATTCCCAAATGGAATTTTTAATATTTTCATCTGAGGAATTAAAAATAATATAATCCAGGGACATAACCAAGCCTTTAGTTAAATCTTCTGATAAGTAAAAATTCCCATTTATCTGGTTTCCCTCCAAGTTAACAAATATAAGTTCTTTTTTATTTTCTAGATTTACCTCAACTTGATCTAGCTTTAAGTCCCCTAATATAGGCTTTCTTATATAAAAACCTTCTAGGTAAATATTAGTAGGTATAGATAAATTAGTTTGTTGATTTCCAGTAAACAGACTTCCTAAATTGAGGTCCTTCACCTCTCCTGTTATTTTTAACTTTCCTAATTTATGAGAAGCTAGCTCCCTTATGTCAGAAGTTGGATTTGCTACGACTACCCCTGAAACTATATTGTCTTTGACCCTTAACTTTGCATTTAATAAATCCCCTATCATTAAATCTAGATCTATATCCTGTGGAGTGAGTGTAGAATTAAAATCAAAATTAATTTCTTGATTCTTCGTCTTTCTAATATTACTGATAAGGTAAAAATTTGTTCCCCTTAGATCTGAAATAATATTCAAAGAAGGCTTACGAATTCCTCGTAAAGGTATAGCAATATCAATTAAAAAATTAGATTTGCCTGTAATATTTGCAAATCCTAGTCCTAAAGATTCTGAAATCTTTTTAGTGTTTATTGTTGCCTTGGATTGGAACATTAAAGTATCCCTAAGGCTCGCGACTTTAAACCTTATGGGTTCAGAATTTAATCTAAGATCTAAAAAACTATTAGTTATACCTTTCTTGTCGTCATAATTAATAGTGCTATTTATCTTATCTACCTTGAAATCGGGATAAATCAGTTGCAGTGAGCCATTAGTGATCCTAGAGTTAATGACGTAAGAAATATTCGGTTCGATATTACGTGTATTTGCAAAAGAATTTAGGTCTCCTGATACATTAAAATTAGTTTTCTGAGAACCTTTTATGTCTCTTATGTTCTCGCTATAAGCATTATCGAAGCCAATGTACTTGAAGTATGATTCAAAAGGACCTTCGAAAGAACCTATCATAGATAAAAAGTTCTTATTATTTTTTGGTTCTAATATTACCTTGGCTTTTAAGTCAGAATCATAAAAATTTGAAGACTCTATTTCGCCTTTCAGCCTTGTGGAGTTCAAAGAGCCAAACAGAGATACCTTGCTTAATTCTATTCCAGGAATTGACAAACAACCTTGGTCTAAAAAAAAGGCCATTTGAAAATTTTGAGAAGAACTTTTGGAGGCTTTAAGAGAACCTCTATAGATAAGTGAACTTTCTTTTAATGTACCGCAAGTTATAGACTTATTAATAAAATTTCTAACTTGCTCTGTATAGGAGTTAATAGGGAAAAATACTTTTAAGTCGTTTATTCTATTATTGCTAGTATTTATTGATATTGATAAATCATTTACATCGTTAGAAATGAAATGCGTAAACTTTCCCTTTAATTTCTCTCCATCCTTTAAAAAAACAAGGTCATCCGAAAAATATTTTACTGACTCTTTTATTAATGAAAGTTTAACCACTCCTGAAACATCAGTTAGACTGAAGTCTTTTTCAAAAAAAGAATTTGTGGACACATCTATTTTTGTAGAATCTAATTTTAAGACAGCAGTATTTTTCTTATAAAATCCCAACCCATTTATGCCTTGTATTTTGAAGTTATCTTTCCTGTCTATGACTGAAACATTTATTAAATTACCTGTAACTTGAGGTTCTCCTCTTTTAAATTTAATAGATACATTTTCTAAATCTCCTCGAAAGGAAATGGGAGCTAAATCTGCAGCTTTTTTTGCTAAAGTAGCATCTCCTGTATCAATTTTAGGAATATTTATTTCTATTCCATTGTTTTTAAAATTTGCTAATGCAGAAGGGATTTTAAAATTCTGATTGTTTGTATATAACTCTAGATTAGATAATGAAAAAAATGAATTTTCTGAATCTTTTACTAATTTAACTAGGCCCTTAAGGTTATCTTTTTTAGAAATAAAAGTAGCGTCTGATAAATTAAAATACCCCTCAAAAAATAGGAGCTCATTTCCAACAAAATTTAACCAGCTTTCTGAATTTAATTTACCTGATAGATTATTTCCTATGAGCTCTCCTATTGGAGAAATATCAAAATTATTGATTGTTAAATAACCTTCTAAATAATCATTTGCTTGTATGGAGGACTTGCCTGTTGAAAAAATTAAATTTCCCCCGCTGTTTTCTAATAATTCTAAGTAAAGGCCTGTTGATTGGTTTACAAAAAGTCTTTTGAGTTCAATCTGATGATCATTTCCTATTTTTATTCCTGTTATATCAATAAAAGCAAAATAATTTG
>MDSV01055745.1_pt1 | contig 11374 bp, 11 predicted proteins | sample 810851 | NCBI WGS metagenome assembly MDSV01 (sample SAMN05326640, study PRJNA326480) | marine metagenome | isolation source: seawater | place: Atlantic Ocean: North East | collected 2012 | reverse complement strand
CAGGCAAATCTATAGACCATAGCGCCACCATTACTCATTCCAATCATATACCTTCTAGAATCATCAGTGCGGTAATTTAATGATATTTCCTCTATTACAGATTTTAAAAAACCTAAATCATCATTACATGATGTCCATGCACAAAAATTAAAATTTTTACATTCTGGTGGTTTAGGATAGTCTAATCTTTCTCTTGAACATTTAAGAGGCTTGCCTTCTAGAGGATCAGCATTACTCACAATATCATTCCAGGAACTTACAAAGCTTTCTTGACCATTAGAATCTGAAGTGAAATACGATCCTTGGGGATATATAACAATAACTTCCTTTTCTTCTGCCATAAGGTTGAGGCCTTTAGTAGTTTCTAGTTCAAACCCACTTGCAGTTCCTGAATAGCCATGAAGACCAATTAAAACAGGAAATTCTCTATAATCTGATTCTAAATAAGAACCTGGTAAAAAAACTAAATATTCTCTTTCAACACCGTCCCAAATTTTCTTGACAGAAAAGTAGTTTTTTTGCTCCTCTTGAGTCGATAGTACTAGAGGTAATATTAAAAGGATAAAAAGAATTTTAAATTTCATAATTCATTTGATGTTCTTAAAGATTATAATCAAGGTATGACAGATCAAGAAATACCTGAAGGCTTTAAAGAGCTTAAAATTCCTCAGGCTCATATTGAAAATATGGGCCCTGGGTTTTATAAAAAAGAAGATGATCAAATTTTTATGATCTTTTTCGCCATGAAAGAGCACAGTAATTTTTATGAATCAGCTCATGGTGGAGCACTAATGGCTTTAGCTGATTTTTGTATGACTTCCTCTATGATGAAAGACAGAAATAGCTTGGTAACAACTGTTAGTTTTCATACTGAATTTTTAGCCCCTGCACCCATAGGAAGTATGTTACTTATTCGCTGTAGACCAACTAAGATTGGAAAATCTTTAGGTTTTTCAGAAGGTGACATTACCGTGGATGGCGAGACAATAATAACCTTTGGAGGAGTTGGAAAAATACTTAAAACATAATGGATAAAAATTACGAAATAATTGTTTATGGAGCTACTGGCTTTACAGGCCAGATATGTTGTAAATATTTAAGAGATAATTACACAGATCTGAATTGGGCTTTGGCTGGTAGAAATAAAGAGAAATTGGAACAGATAAAATCTGAGTTAAATTTAAAATGTGATGTATTTGTCGCTGATGGAGAAGATATTGAAGCTTTAAGATCATTAGCTAGACAGACTAAAGTTGTTCTTTCGACTGCAGGACCTTTTGCAAGATATGGATCTCTTTTGGTCCAAGCTTGTGTTGAGGAAAATGCTCATTACACAGATATAACGGGTGAAAATCATTGGGTAAGAGGCTTAATAGATAAGCATCATGTTGAAGCTGCATCTAAAGGGATTCGGATTATTCCATCTTGCGGTTACGACTCTATACCTTCAGACCTCGGAGCTCTTTTTACTATTTCTCAGTTCAATAAGCCAGTTTCAAGAGTGGATGTATATCATGAAGCACAGGGAGGGGCTTCAGGTGGTACAACTGAAACTATATTTACTATGGATGGCCTCACTAAAGAAATGAGAGATCCTTTTGTTTTAAATCCTGATGAGACAGTATCTGAAGAGCAAAGGCAGAAATCAAAAGATGGTTTCACTATAGAAGAAGTAGATGGAATTGAAGGGTGGTCAGGAATAGGCATGATGGCAGTTGCCAACACAAGAGTTGTAAGAAGATCTGCAGCATTAATGGAACAGAATCAGAAATCATATGGAAGCAATTTTACTTTTGGTGAACACGGTTTATTTTCTTCCAAAAGAAAGGCAAGGTTAGCCTCTTACGCATCAATTCTAGCCTTCATAGTAATAGGAACGCCATTAAAGCATTTAGTGAGACCTTTTCTTCTCAAACCAGGTCAAGGGCCCAGTCAAGCGACACAGGATAAGGGTTGGTTTAGAGCTACTTTTGTAGCTTACTCCGAAGATAATGATAGAAAGATATGTTCTATTTATGGATCTGGAGACCCCGGATATAAGTCTACAGCGAAGCTTGTTTGTGAATCTGCTTTAGCTCTTGCTAGGTCAAATGACTTACCTGGAGGTAACGAATATGGTGGGGTTTTAACATCTGCAGTTGGTTTAGGCCATGTATTGATAGAGAGATTGAAGAAAGCTGAGGTTGAATTTACAGTTTTGAGTTAAATTTTAAAAGTTTTAAGTTTTTTCTTTACAAGCCTATTCTTTAAATAAGCAGTTTGTATTACCCCTTCACTAAAAGGGGCCCAGGCCTCTCCTTGAATTAAAGGACTTAGATAATTTTTACATGCAGTGGTAATGCCAAATCCATCCTCTGAGATAAAGTTTTTTGGCATCTTCTTTTCTACATTAGCCACTTTTGATAACTCAACTTTACCTATTTTCCATGAGTAAGGTTTAGACTTTTCTCTCACTATAATTGGCATGATTGCGTTTTCACCTGAAGATGCAAATTCTACCGCAGCTTTCCCTACAGCATATGCTTGATCCAAGTCCACTTGAGAGGAGAGATGTCTTGCTGATCGTTGTAAGTAGTCAGAAACTGCCCAATGATATTTGAATCCTAATTTCTTATTGACCATTGCAGCAACTTGAGGTGCAACGCCTCCTAGTTGCCTATGTCCAAAAGAATCTACTGTTCCAGCATCAGCTAGAAAAGTCCCATTTTTATATTTTGTTCCTTCAGAGACTACAATCACGCAATAATCTTCTTTTCTAACAACATCTCTCACTTTCTTTAAGAATTTGTTCTCATTAAAAGGCACTTCAGGTAATAAAATAATATGTGGAGCTGAATTATCTTTAGATTTAGCAAGACCTGATGAGGCTGCTAACCATCCAGCATGTCTTCCCATAACTTCAAGTATGAATACTTTAGTAGAGCTTTTAGACATACTTTTAACATCCAAAGCAGCTTCTCTTGTTGAAGTGGCAATATATTTTGCAACAGACCCAAAACCAGGGCAGTTATCAGTAAACGGCAAATCATTATCAATAGTTTTAGGAATGCCTATGCAAGTAACAGGGAATCCTGCCTCTCTAGTATATTGGGCTATCTTATTGGAAGTATCTTGCGAATCGCCACCACCATTATAAAAGAAGTACCCTATATCATGGGCTTTAAAGACTTCTATCAGTCTTTCGTACTCTCTTTTATTTTTTTTAGAATCTTTGAGTTTATGTCGACAAGACCCAAAAGTTCCTCCAGGAGTATGCATTAATTTTTTGATCTCCTTCTGATTCTCATTATTAGTATCTATAAGATCTTCGTTGAGTATTCCTATAATCCCATTTTTACCTGCATAAACTTTATTAATACTTTTAGACTTTCTGGCAGTTTCTATTACTGCACACGCAGTGGCATTTATAACGGAAGTAACACCTCCTGATTGAGCATAGATAGCATTCTTGGCTTTCATCGATTGAATAATACTTTAAAACAAATCTATCTTGTAATCATTCTTGAAAGTTATAATAAATTTATGTCTAAAGACAGAGTACATATACTTGGAATTTGCGGAACTTTTATGGGAGGACTTGCCTTATTGGGTAAAGAAGAGGGTCTAGAGATTTCCGGATGCGACGCGAATATTTATCCCCCGATGTCAGATCATTTACGTGACTTAGGAATTGAAATTATAGAGGGCTATGATGCCTCCAAACTACCAGATGCAGACTATTATGTAATAGGAAATTCAATTTCAAGAGGCAATCCTGCTCTAGAATACTTACTATCTAAGAAAGCCAATATCATTTCTGGACCGGAATGGTTATATAACTCTGTTTTAAAAAATAAGAATGTTATTGCTGTTTCTGGAACCCATGGGAAAACTACTACTACCGCAATGATAGCTTGGATCTTTGAGGATCAAGGTCTAGATGTCGGTTATTTAATAGCTGGAAAACCAAAAGATTTCGAAAAATCTGCAAGGAAGGGAGAAGAAGATATTTTTGTGATTGAGGCTGATGAATACGATACTGCTTTTTTTGATAAAAGGTCAAAGTTTATTCACTATAAGCCTGATACTTTAATAATCAATAATATAGAGTTTGATCATGGAGATATTTTCCCTGATATAACTTATATTCATAGAGAATTTCATCATTTAGTAAGAAGCTTAAAAGAAGAAGCACAAATTATTTTTCCTACTGACGACTTAAATATCTCAAAAGTCTTAAACATGGGTTGTTGGAGTAAATTAATAAGTTATGGAATAAATATACAACACGATAATTCAATTGAATTAAATAACGATGCTAAAAAAACTACATACAGGATCAATAAGCAAGAAGGTCAGATAGATTGGGAAATGTTTGGTGAGCATAATGCAAGAAACGCTATGGCAGCAGCCTTAGCTGTATACCAATATGGTATTCCTTTAAAAGATGCCTTAGCTTCTTTGGAAAAGTTTAGAGGAGTTGCAAGAAGACAAGACTTTCTCTTGAATACAGAAAGATTAATTTTAATAGAAGATTTTGCACATCATCCAACCGCTATAAAAAGCACTCTAGAAGGTTTACGAAATAATTATCCTGATAGCCGTATAATGGTCGCGATTGAATTAAGATCCAACACAATGAAATCAGGTTTTCACGACGAAAAACTTATGGATGCGAGTTCAGAAGCAGATCTGATCTTTTGGAAAAGTGAAGATTTTGAACAGGCAAATGGATTGGTGGAGAAGAATCCTTCTTGCTCAAGTCACATTTCTGATGTTGATGCCTTTGTAGAAAATTTTGATTCTATATCAACTGAAGGGGATATCTTGATTGTCATGTCAAATGGAAATTTTGATGACCTGTCTAAAAAATTAATAAGGAAAATTCAATATGACTAAAGACATGACATCTCCCTTATTTCCTTTATCTATTAATGTTTTACCTGGTGCTTTGTTACCTTTACAAATATTTGAACCAAGGTACATAGATATGGTTACCCAATGCTTAGGTAACTCAGAAGGATTTTGCATTGTATTGACCAAAGAAGGAGAGTATTTAGATCATAGTGAGTTTCCTGCACATCATGATATTGCAACATATGTAGAGATTGTCGATTTTAACCAACTTGATAATGGTCTCTTAGGCATAACCGTTCAAGGTAAATATAAGATCAAGATTGAAGACATTTGGAAGCAGACTGACGAATTGCTTCTAGGTCGCATACAAAAAATAAGCGAACAAGACGACAATCTTTCTGAAGACCCAGGATACTCTGATCTATGGAACATGGTTCAAGAAATAACTAATCATCCTGAAATACAGAAACTTAATCTTGATTTGGATCTAAAGAGCTCTAGGAGTGTATGTTATATTTTAGCTAGCGTATTACCTCTAAGGCCCCAAGAAAAACAGACAATATTAGAGCTTGAAAATAACCAAGATAAGTTAGATTACTTGAAATCAGTAATTAAGAGATTAGGAGGTTAGTTAGCCTTGCCTCCAGTTGCCGTGAAAACCATATGGAATTCTATGCGGCAGCATAGCTTTAGCTAGAGGGCCGCTTGAAACATTTTCTGCATCGAAAATCATGAGGTCTGAACGATTCTCCTTGCCTAGATAAGCCAAAGCCAATAAATACCCGACACCTTCCCCTGAATCATTACTTTTAGGTATAAATATAGGCTCACCAACAGCATCAAATTCCGAAAGCGTGAAGCTATCTTTCCGACCTGTATCAAAATCATAATTAGAAATAGTATTGAAGCTTACACCTTTGGGTGATTTTCCATTATTCGAAGCATAGTAACCATGTCTATGTTTAGACATAGATCTTCTTTCATCTAACCTTGGAAATTCAGCTATGCTATCGTCTAGATATTGTTTTCTTATAGAACCGCTATTTGAAGCCAAATCTATTTCCCATCTATTTAATCTCGCTTCTCCTTTCTTAAGATCAGGTCTAGACCCATCGAGGTGTGGGAACATTGGAGCTTCTTCAAATTGCATCATATCAGCAATTATCTTGCCTTCACTTTCATAAGCGTTCATTGGATGAAAAACAAAACATGGATCATCTTCTATCCATCTTATCTCCTGGCTGGAACCATCTCTTGGCATTATACCTATTTGGCTGGGGCGATTAATGTCCCAGGCTATTGGTGACTTTCCTTGTGCAACAAGATTGAAATCTATAATAAGAGGAAATATTGGAAAAATTATATGCTTGGTTGTAACTATGAAGTCATGCATCATGCTTGAGTAGGGAGTTTCAAACTCTCTATAAGTAGTCATTATGCCATCGCGGTTTATTACAAAGTAACTTAATTTATTAACTCCAAAACCGTAACTGAAACCTATCATTTCACCTGAAATAGGATCTATTTTAGGATGTGCTGTCATAGCAGAATCTAATTTTTTCTTATAGTTCCAAGCTCCTTTTGATTCTAATGTGAAAGGATCAAGTTCAAATGGTTTGTGTCCTTCTTCAAGTGCCAAAAGCTTTCCAGAATGGAAGACAATATTTGTATTTGCTGTTCCATCTTCCCCTTCAAAATCATACTCAGGATCGGAATCCATAGGATTAAGTGCGTTAATTAATGATCTTCCAGCTTTTCTTTCTTGCTGCCATTTAGAGGTTTGAGCCCATCTATTTAAATAAGAAACTTTGCCGTTTTCAAAGTGAAATGCGTGTATCATTCCATCTCCAGCGAACCAGTGATAATCACCTCCCATTGGAGGGAATTGAGGATCAGGACCATTTCTATAGTAGCTTCCGAAAAGATCTCTCGGAACTTCTCCTTCGATGATTAGATCTTGTATGTCACACTCCATTCTTAGAGGGGCATAATTACCTCTAAGATTTGGATGATTCGGATATATTTCTGTCATGATTTTTTAAATTTTTTACTAAAATATCTTATAAATAGTAATAAAACAATTATTCCTATCCAAAACCACAGAGACTCTAAGGGATTGTTACTTTCTAAAACGACAGTCTGACCTGCATAGTAACCAGGAATTGTATAAATTAAGGCCCATAAAAAACAAGAAAAGATCTCTATTAAAAAGAATCTCTTTTTATCCATGTTTAATGATCCTGCTGTGATAGGGAGTAATGGTCTAATTGGACCAATAAACTTACCAGTAAAAAGTCCAATCATTCCATAGCTTTTGAAGAAGTTTTGACCTTCTTTCAGAAATTCAGGATACCTTTTAAAAGGCCACATTTTGTTTAGAGAATTTCTAAAACTAAAGCCTATAAAAAAACTTATGACATCTGCAAGAAGACTAGAAAAATAGGCTAGGAATACTACTTCAATCGCGCTTAAAGAGGTTGCGGCTAGTCCAGATATTACTGCTAACAACACCACTCCAGGAATGATAATTCCTATTAAAGCAAATGATTCTATAAATGAAGCACCGATAATGCCCAATGCTACCCATTGCGGATTTTTCTCTAACCAAACTATTATTTCATTAAATTCAAACATCTTAGTTCTTTGAAAGCTTAGATACTTAGGTAGAATATTCAACAATGTCTAAGAGTAAAGAAATAAATACATATATGGATAAGCTAGGATCAGAAGCTAAAGAGGCTTCTAAGATTCTCTCGCAATCTTCACTGGACCAAAAGAATGAGGCTCTAAGATGCATCTCAGATCAAATAGAACAAAATAGAGTCGAGATCTTAAAGGAGAATAAGAGGGATCTAGACTTAGCAAAAGAAAAAAAAATTGGAACAGCATTAATTGATCGACTTGAGCTTAATCAAGATAGGATAAATTCTATGATATCGGGTCTCAAGGTAGTTTCTGATTTACCTGATCCTGTGGGCGAAATAATAGACTTAGATCCTACACCTTCTGGAATAGAAGTTAGTAAAATGAGGGTCCCCCTGGGCGTTGTAGGAATAATTTATGAGTCTAGGCCCAATGTTACTGCTGATGCAGCAGCTTTATGTTTAAAGTCAGGTAATGCATGTTTGTTGCGAGGTGGGTCGGAAGCTATATTGTCAAATAAAATAATATGGAATTGCCTTCAAGGAGGACTTGAGAAATCGGGACTACCCAGAGAGTGTGTTCAGCTTATAGAGACTATAGATAGGGAAGCCGTTAAGGCTCTGTTGCATTTGGATGATTACTTGGACGTAATAATACCTCGCGGCGGTAAAGGTCTGGTTAAGTTAATCTCTGAAGAATCAAGAGTTCCTGTTATAAAACATCTAGATGGCATTTGTCATGTTTACATAGATAAACACGCAGACCTAAATAAGGCTGAAGATATTGCTTTCAATGCTAAGACTTATAGATATGGTATTTGTGGTGCCATGGAAACACTCTTAGTTCATAGTGATGTAGCATCTTCTATTTTGCCTAGTTTATATCAAAAATTTTCATCGGAAGGTGTCGAGATACGTGGATGTGGAAAGACAAAAACCTTTATTGATGTGGCTGAGGCTACTGAAGAAGATTGGTCAACTGAGTATCTTGCACCTATTCTATCAATCAGAATAGTAGATAAGTTAGAAGAAGCAGTTGATCACATACAACAATATGGTTCCAGTCATACTGATTCCATAGTTTCGGAACATCAAGATGCTGTTGACTTCTTTTTTAAAAATGTAGACTCAAGTTCTGTTATGCATAATCTCCCTACTTGTTGGGCAGATGGATTTGAGTATGGATTAGGTGCAGAAGTCGGAATCTCAACAGACAAGATTCATGCTAGAGGCCCTGTTGGCCTGGAAGGGCTAACTTCTCAAAAGTTTATTGTTAAAGGGAATTCACATTTAAGAGGAGTTTAAAATAGCCAAAAAGAAATTGATTGGCATCTTTGGAGGAACCTTTGACCCAATCCACAATGGACACACGTCGGTCATTAAAAATTTTCTAGATATAGTTAACTTTGATGAGCTAATAGTAATACCAAATGGTAATCCACCTCATAAAGAAAAGAGGACAAATGCAGAAGATAAACTTGAGATGACTGAGCTTGCTCTAGAACACATCAAGAATTTGAAAATAGATAATAGAGAGGTAAAAAAAGATACTTCTTCTTATGCATATTCAACATTGCAAGAGCTAAAGAAAGAAAATTCTACAGACACTTTAGTTTGGATTATGGGTACAGACTCTTTCATGAATATTGAGAGTTGGTATTGTTATGAAGAATTCATAAATTCAGTCAATTTCCTAGTCTTGGAGAGACCTGGACATTCAATCCCGCAAGAATCAGTTGCTGGAACCTTGCTCAAATCAAGAAAAATTAGTAGTTTTAAAGAATTCTCTGACAATAAAGGAAAGATTTTTCTACTAAAGATTAATCCTATAAAAATTACTTCAACGCATATCAGAACAATGATCTCGAAAGATCAAGACGTTACTTCCTTGCTACATCCATCGGTTTATAAATATATAAAGCTTAATAAGCTATACAAGAATATAAATGGTTAAGAATTTAAAAAATAAAATTATCAATACTTTAGAAGATATAAAAGCAGTAGATCCTGTAGCAATCAATGTACGTAAAATAAGTTCTCTTGCTGACTTTATGGTCATTGCTTCGGGAACTTCAAAAAGACACATAACAGCAATTAGTGAACATATTGTAGAGGGACTGAGAGAAGATAATATTTCAGGAATTAAGATTGAAGGTCAAGCAGGGGATGATTGGCTATTAGTTGATGCAGGTGACGTGATTATCCATCTCATGTCCTCAGAAGCTAGAGAATTTTATGATTTAGAAAGTTTATGGGACCCTGAACTTTAGTGAAGATTAACTTTATTTCTATTGAATCGAGCCGTCCTGATTGGGCTGAAAAAGCTTTTTCTTCCTATGAAAAAAAATTCAATAAATCTATTAATATCAACTGGGTTGGTTTAAGGCCGCTATCTAGGGGTAGGAACTATAATCCCTCCGAGATTGTCGAAAAGGAAAGCGAACTATTATTTTCTAAAGTAAAAGAAAGAGATTTAGTTATTGCATTAGATAGAGAAGGTATGGAATTGAATACAAGTAAACTTAGAATTCAATTTGATAATTGGGTGTCAGGTTCAAGAAATATTTCATTAATAATTGGAGGTCCCGATGGGCTCAGTAAGAATCTATTGAATAGAAGTGACTTTTGTTGGTCTCTGTCGGGTTTGACATTCCCTCATTCACTAGTTCCCATTCTAATTATTGAACAGCTGTATCGAGTTTGGTCGATAACACAGAATCATCCTTATCATAAGTAATTTGATGCAATACTTAAATAATTTAAAGCAAGATGAAAAAGACATCAGATCGTTAAAAGATAGATCAAAAATAATTTTTATTTTTTTTCTCATTTTATCTTTCTTAGGGATTTTCAAGATACTACAGCTTACTATCCTTGATGCCAATCTGTATATTGACGATGCTGATAAGAACAGAATTATTGAAAAACCAATATATCCAGCACGTGGATTAATAAAACTTCAAAACGGAAAAATTATTGCAGAAAACATTGTTACAAAAGATTTATTTATACAAAAGAAACTCATAGAGTCTTCTAAGGAACAATTAAATTTTCTTGAGAAAGTGGTTTTGGATAATAGAGAGATAAACTTAATTGCGCTTGAAGAATATAAAAGTGAAGATAATTTCTTATTACTCAGCAGTTTAAATAATCAAGAGACGGCAAAATTTGAGCTCAATAAAGATTCTATGCCGAATATCAAATTAGAGACAACATTGAAGCGATATTTACCTCAGAAAAATCTTTTTTCGCATGTTATTGGCCATTTAGGAAGATTAACGGTAGAAGAAAAAAAATTTTTACCTAGATTTGAATATCCCTCGTCTTCTTTTTTAGGGAAAGTAGGGATTGAGAAATTTTATGAAGAAGAGCTGAAAGGCTTACCCGGAATGAGTTTCATTGAAGTTGATGTCCATGGAAATAGAGTAAGGGAAATCAATAGAGAGCTTCCTTCAAAACCAGAAAATATTACACTAACTCTAGATTTAGACTTACAAAAGATTGCTCAAGCAGAGCTAGGAAATAGAAAAGGTGCTATCGTGGCCCTGGACCCATTAACTGGCTTTATAAAAGTAATGGTAAGTTCTCCAGATTACAATCCCAATATTCTGAATGGTTCGGAAAGAGGAACTTCTTATGAAAGTTATCTTCAAGACGATGCTCCTTTCTTCAATAGAGCAATATCCGGATCTTATCCACCCGCATCTACAATCAAACCCTTTGTAGGTCTTTTGGGATTGGAAGAGGGCATTATCACCCAACAAACACAGATTGAAGATAAAGGCTATTTTCAATTAAAAGAAGATGGAAGGAGATATCGTGGATGGAAAGAAGATGGTCACGGACAGGTTAACTTAAATAAAGCTATAGTAGAGTCATCTGATGTTTATTTTTAT
>MDSV01054135.1_pt1 | contig 11375 bp, 15 predicted proteins | sample 810851 | NCBI WGS metagenome assembly MDSV01 (sample SAMN05326640, study PRJNA326480) | marine metagenome | isolation source: seawater | place: Atlantic Ocean: North East | collected 2012 | reverse complement strand
TTGTAGCGGTCACTCCATCTAGCATGTTTAGTTCGGCATTGAGATTAGATAGCAATTAAACGGCAAAGACGGTTGAAACATCCGTGGACGACGAGTTTGAGACATTGAAGGGAAGGGATGCGCAGAAGCATATTGTCGAGAAGGCAATAGAAGTAGCAGAGAGAGTCCGTTCCACTCTCGGCCCACTAGGGCATGACAAGATGTTGGTTGACAAGATGGGAGATTTCCTTCTCACGAATGACGGTGCGACGATTCTTAGCAAGAGGCACGACAACGATCCAGTAGCGAGAATCATAGCACAATCGGCAAAAGCACAGGAAAAAGCAGTATTCGATGGAACTACCACTACCGTAGTCCTACTCGGGGAACTTCTGAAGCTTGCTTGGCATTACATACAGAAGGGCGTTCAGACGAATGCGATAACGAAGGGCTTTCGCGCTGCGCTTGAGATAGCAACGGAAGTCGCAGAAGAAAACGCAACTACTGGCGACACTCCTTATGATGCAGCGAAAAAGGTAGCAAAGACCGCAATTACAGGTAAGTCTGCAGAAGACTACATCGAAATTCTTAGCGACATTTGCGCAAGGGCGGCAGAAGCGGCAACTCCCGACAACATCAAGTTAATTGGACGACCAGGAGATCCAAACGATGCCGAATTGATAGAGGGTGTAGTGCTTCTAAAACAGAACTCCTATCCTACTGAGGAAACAGAATTTTCAGGGAAGGTTTTGCTACTTGACGAAGAACTTGGCCCACCTCAAGCGAACATATCTCTTGCTGACCCAACTAGGATTGCTCAGGTTGCCCAAGTCCAATCAGCGTACATGGAAGAGAGGCTTGCAGCAATCGACGACATGGGAATCAAGATTGTCCTTTGCCAGAAGGGAATGGACTCGAAGGCCATACAGCATTTCCGAAGAAAGGGAATCATGGCTGTAAGGAACATCAGAAAGAGCGACATGCACCGAGTAGCCAAAGCCACGCAAGGAGAAGTAGTAACAGATCTAGCAGACATAATGGAAGAGGAACTTGGAGAGGGCGTGTGTAGCATTAGGGGTCAAGATGGCCCTAATCCGTATATTCAAGTGGTCGGAGGGAACACGAAGGTAGCTTCAATCATACTTCCCGCACAAACCGAGCAAACCGCAGCAGAGTTCTCAAGGGCTATGGATGATGCAATAGGGGTTGCCTACATCACAGCAAAGAGTCCGAAGACAGTACCAGGGGCAGGGTCGATACAAGCAAGAATGGCTGATGCAATCAAGAAATCACCTCCCATGGAGTCGTCTAGGGCAGACTTGGCTAAACTAGCATTCGCTGAGGCATTGATGGTAATTCCAAAGACTCTAGCCGAAACTGCCTCTATGGACATAATTGACGCTATATTTGACCTATCTCTGAATCCGCAACTCGGAGTCAATCCTCTAGCAGAGAAGATTGAGGACATGACTCATGTCCAAGAGCCATTGACTCTAGTTCTGACTAGCATGAATACTGCAACGGAAAACGCAATTGCACTTCTAAGGACTGACGAGATTCAGAAGTCAAGACCCATTCAAGAGACTTTCATGGATGAGATGAATTGATTGCAGGGGCGTTTGGAGAGATTCTTCCAAAATGGTTCAAGATCTTCGCCTTGAGGGAGGCGGAGCGAACTTCTTTGAATAGGGGTCGATTGGTTTTGCGGGTAAAGGGACGGGGGCGTGTAATTGCCAGTCCACAGAAGCTAGAGTCTGAAATGCGAAGTAATACGGATTCTCCTTCAACCAATCCATCCAATCAACCAATTCAGTCATCAAACGAGATTTGAGGTATTCTGGACGCTCCTGCATGAAAAAGACCATTCTGCTATTGCATTGAGAAAGAGTCTGTTCGTGAATGTCCTGCAATCGCTGTCCTATGACGATACAATGTATTCCTTTGCCCGCACCAGTAGTGGAGAGTCTTTCCAAACCCTCGTGACGACTCCCCTTACGCGCGTACAATTGTACTTCGTCTATGAATAGGGCATATTCACAGCCCTTGAACCGCGACCTTTCCTTATTCTTGAACAGCAAATTGACGACTTTCGTAAGATGTAATTCTCTTTCGCTTGTTCCTGGTGGTCTGTATATGATTCTCTTTGGCTTCAAACTCAGATAGTAAGCCAAGTCTTCTATGCTCCTAGCAACAAATCCATGTTGGAGAATATCATCGTCATGTTTGGTGTCAAAGAATATGTTAGTTGCACTTTTCCTACCGTCAAACAAATTCGAGTTTAGGAAAAAACACATGGCGGCTGTGCTTTTCCCATACCTAGTTTGCCCAACAATCACCAAATGACCGCTTCTAATGCCATCTATGAGGGCATCCATCCTCTTGTGTAGCCTCGCCGGAGGGTTGTCCATTCACACACCTACCTTCTTCTGCGGTTCCGATCCTTACCCTCAAGTTTTGCCTTGTGTTCCGATGTTGAGAAGTTTATGTCTGCTATAATGTAAGTAATTAGGAGGTTATTCACAGTCCTGTTCTCATCATCTGCTTGCTGTTTGATTCGTAAATACAGTTCTTCTGGTATTCTAAGTGACAATACTCGGCTCGTTTTCTTCTCCCTTCCTCGTGTGCGCATGACATGTAGGAGGGACCATCGTCGTATATCGCTTGCCCCACGACAATTGACGACAATGTAGTTTACAACGATACTAGGTAAGACGGTCCGGTTATATCCTCTTGCTAAGACCCACCATCCAATGAGTGAGGGAAGACTTGTATTAGTAAACCCTCCAAGAAGTTCAAAGAAGGTGAAAAGAATGCCAGCAAAGAAAAGAGTAGTAAAGAGATCCGCACGCAAGTCTGTCCGAAGGGGCGGCACGAAAGCTTCCAGGTCTGCAGCCGCAAAGAAGGCAGCAGCAACAAGGAAGAGGAACGCTGCAAAGCGCTCCCAAGCAGCCAAGAAGGCCGCAGCAACTCGCAAGAGAAACGCTGCAAAGAGGTCTTCTGCAGCCAAGAAGGCAGCAGCGTCGAGAAAGAAGTCAACAAAGAGAGCTTCAACTCGCAAGGCATCCAAGAGAGGTCCATCCAAGGCTAAGAGATCCGCAGCCGCAAAGAAGGGATGGAGAACCCGCAGGGGCAAGGCTACTAAGAGATCCAATGCTGCAAAGAGAGCAGCACGCTCCAGGAAGGCTAAGACTGTACGCCGAAAGTCCACCAAGAGGACTGTAAAGCGAACATCTCCTAAGAGAAAGTCCACACGCATGACCAAGGCCAAGAGATCCGCAGCCGCAAAGAAAGGCTGGAGAACTCGCAGGGCTACTGGTACAAAGCGCCGAACAACCAAGAGAAAGGCAAAGCGCCGAACAACTCGAAGCGCTAAGTTCTCTGCTGGTAATGTAAAGGGCGGAGATTTCCTAGGATTCCTACCAAGCAAGGTCAACCTCAAGGGTGTCCGAGAAGGATTCATGGATGTCCCAAGCGCACTAATCAACGATTCTGGAAAGATGATGAAGGGTCTAGCTTACTCTTCCTTCGCCGGATTTATGATGATGGGCCTAACTGGCTTGATGCGAAACAACATCCCGTATGCATCTGCATTCATTGGTGACAACATCACTGGACCTGCAGTAAGCGCTGCAGGCGGATTCGGAAACGGTGACGGCGGAGTTCTTCTAGACACCGCTATTGACTTGGCTTTCCTATCTGGTCTTTCAACAGTAGCTAACAAGGGACTCGGCGTTGACGCAAAGTTCGTCAAGGCTGGAGCAGGAGTCGCAGGTGTATTCATCGTCGCAGACATGATCAGAAACCTACAGACACTCAGCATCGGTCAGAACGCATCTGCACTAGCAGCCGGAGACTACGCTGCCCTAGGTATGCCAAGCATCCCATTCCTAAGCGGAACTGGTGGTGGCCTTGGAGCCTTGACCAACGATATGTTCGGAATGCACTCTAACAACATGTTGATGGCTGGAGGCCACGACATGGGTATGATGCATGGCGCACATGTGAGCAACAACCTTGCTCTAGCCATGGCAACCAACCAGACCGCCGCTACGGGTAACAACAAGTTCTTCGGAACAAAGTCATTGGGATCCACAAGGGTCAACCTCTTCTGATTAGGGGGTTGTCCTTGTGAACCTGGTGCCGAAGCGACTAGAGAATGTTCTCACTAAAGAGAACGGAGTTATTCTAGGGACATGTGCAGCAGGGCTAGGTGCCTTTGCACTCGCTATGGAAGCGGCGAACTTCGTCGCCCAGGTGGGCCTAAGCGAAAGCCAATACCGTTCGAAGTACGCGCGTAATGTGTATGGTACGACTGGGGGAGCCATCCTAACATCAGGATTGGCTCTCCTGGCTACCGACATGATCCAGAAAGAAGCAATCGACATGGGCTACATGAAGAAAGGGGCTCTCCGCAGGGCTAGAACCGCAAGTGTCTCCTTCACAGGCGCACTATTAGCTTCAAGATTAGATCTAGGGCAGGTAGGCAAGCGAGTCGAGTATCTTTCTCAAGGCTCTATGGCCGCAGCAGTTCAACCAACAATGGAAGACGCTATGCTCCTGGACAACGCAAGAGCCTCGAACGAGCCCGACTTTCTCAATAATCTAGTGGCAAAGGCTAGCACGATACAGATGCCAAATGCACCCAATGTAAACATATAGGTGGACGATATGATACTCACTCAAGCTAGGGGAAAATTTCTCAAAGCCGAGGGGGTAGTTCGCCTCTAGTTTGTCTTTCAGTCGTTTGTTGCAATCCTGAACTATCCTCTCGCACCTTATGTGCTACTGTGTTTCAGCAATATTGAGTGGTGTAGTTGCATACTGTAGTCCCTGCATCATAATTATATGATAATGCTACATCCTCTAAGCGTAGGGAGGGAACATCCCAATTTCGCCAGTTCCTCCCTACACTTCTAATCAAGCAACATCTTCTATTACCAATTCATCATAGAACTCAACTGAAACAACGGCTTCACTCATAAGTCCTGGTCTTAATCCCATAAAATGCGTTTGAAGATCCACAGAGGAATGAGCATCGCCCTGTTCGAAGTACCAATGCATCTCTATGATGGAGACTTCAATCCCTTCACCTACAGTAGCTCTTACCTCGACAGAATGGCCGTCATAGTAGTCTCTCCATTTAGATGAACTAGCAAGTACGGTTTCCTCGAACTGCCACGCTTGTTCTGTTGTCTCTATGGGTTTGCTTACAGTTACACCCCAGAACGCTCTTTCTCCAGGTTCTATCTCCTGAACATAGTCGATGAGGTCTATTCCATCGCATTCTTCGCATTGGGTGTTCATTGTACCAGTAATGTGTCCACATGTCTGACACTTTTTCCCTCTGAGTTCCATTTGCTCAATCCTCCAGTTGTTGCCTAAGCATTTCCTGGTGTCTTTCCCTTCTTCTGTTATCAGTCATTAAATCGTTCTTCTTTTCTCTGAGTCCGTTCAACCCATGCATACGAAAACAGGTTGAGAGAGGTATCTGGAGAGCTTCAGCAACAAATTTCAAATCCGCGTAGTCCTCACCACTCAAGCGAATTCTAATCATGTGTTCCTTCGGATCCTTCTTTGACACAAATGCTCTCAGGAGTAGTTGTCGTTTGACCTCTTCGGAACATCTGACTACAAGAGGCCTACGAGGGGCTACGGTAGGCTACAACAGGCTACCGCACCTTATATCTGAATGTACTCAGGAAGGGTCAGCGCCGACAAGGCGCATACAAAAATGGAGATGAAAAAATATGTCAATGTTTAAAGTTTATTTTGACCGACCTGCTGCTCTGATCGCGGATTACCTCGATCAGATCAATGGCTTCATTGCGTATGCCTACCCGAACTGGGGCGGAAAGAACCGCGGTATTTGGGCAAAGGGAGAGTATGGAACAGGTGGACTGCGTGCAGATCACTTCTCTATACTCGATACGCAAGGTGTATGGCAAGTGCCTAACACAGCTATTGGGACCACCGGAAGTAAGACTTCGGCATCCACTGGATGGATTTCGAAGGCCCTGGACTTCAAGACCCTTGAGGAACTATATGTGATGATGCAAGGTTTACAGTACGCTGTAAATCCTCTAAACATCGTTGAAACTCAATGGTCAATCGCTGGAATTACTACCCCTGTGGTGGAAAATTCAATAATGAGCGTTCTTGAGGAACCACTTGTGTTCTATTCGGAACCACTTGTGGTTGAACCAGAGAAAACAATTGCATGGGATGTTCGAACCAGGCAAGCATCAACCGCCCTATCAGCAGAGAAGATTCGTGTTGTGGGATGTGTTGTGGGTCAACACCATGAATTAATACAACAGACTACTAGCAGTGGAGAGCTAAACTGATTCCCTTTGGGATCAGACAGGAGTGAGGTGAGAGTAAATGGGAGACCAAGGAACTCTAGCACAAAGCGCAGTTGGTGGCTACGAACTAGCCACTGGCTCCAAGCCCGCCCTACACCTGCTGCATGTAACTGGTAAGTGGACCAACGGCGATGCCCTCTTCATCAACGATGAAGGGACTGCATCTGCTAACTCCGGAGCTACGACAGGATTCTCTGTCGTGTACGGTGCAGGTTCAATCACTCTAGGAACTGTGGCGGCTGCAGGCAGCCCAGTCGATGTTGTCTTCGGATCTGGAAACAACAAGGACGACCTAGACATCGTTGGAGCCTACGGCAGTATTGCCTGGGACGACGGCGGTGGAGCAGTTTATGACACAGCAGGTTCGGTATCTGTTAAGTCCATCAACGGAGGAACAGTAAGCCTCCTTGTATCAATGAACGACCCAGATGACGGCACAGCCGTTACTCCGGTTAGTGGTACGGACACATACAGACTGATCGTTTACGCAAACGCCAGGAGCAACCTCTGATTGCATTCAACTTGAATCCCTCTAGGTCCTTCGAGGTCTAGGGGGGCTCAGGTTGTACTATGCGGAGTGTGACTACCATGGACGGTATAAGAGGAGGATTAGGTTATCCAGGTGGCCGTTCAGGCCACATGGGCAACGAGATGTTTTCCGGCAACATGAGTCACGGCTTTGGATCGCTCGGCTACCCAGGTGGTCGAACGGGCTACATGGGGATGCATGAGAACCATGCATTCGGTTCAACTGAGCAAGTAGCTCAAGAACCCGTAGTGAATCAAGCGTCTAACAACTCGCCAATGAAGGCTATCAACTCGATTGCATTCGGGCGAGGTCAGACTACTAACATTCCTTTCTTCGGTGCAGTACCAACTTTGCCTCTATTCGGGGCAATAGCGTGTTGCGCTGGTTATCTATACTACAACAGGTGAAATGAATGACGAACAACTTCTTCGGTGGCGGTATTGGGGGAACAGTAACCCCTAGAACCAGAGGCGGAGCAGTAAAGTGGCATGGTGGGCTAGGATCTGAGGCGAGAGTCGATCCCGATGCAGGCTCATACCTTGCAGGAGTCGGTACAGCCGTTCTTGCCTACTATGTCGCAACAAGAATGTTCCCAAAAGCAAAGCGGAAGTTTGATTCCGCTATGAAGGCGGGAAAACCAGCCAAGGCTTTCATCGATAGCGCAGATGCTATGGTATCAGGAGTCATTGGCTAACACAATCAAAACCTATAATTACAAAAACAAAAAGGAGATGAGAAAATAGCAAGAGTACAATTTGGAAGAAGCCCGACAGTCCGTGGATATAATCCCATGGAGAACACCTTGAAGCCTGGTTACATCATCAAGCTTCGTGGTAAGTTCTATGCAGTTGATAGCGTGGAAGGACTTACCTACGATGTAGTAGTAACCGCACAAGGGAACACGAATGGAACAGAAGTAAGCGATGCCTACGATAGCGGTTATTTCGAGGATGAAGACCTCGAACCGTTCAGGAATCACCTATACTGTCTGGTCCCATGCCTATATCGGCAACCGAAGTTCATTACGAGATCCGGTACATACGATGGTGTGGGATTCCCCAACGACACTACAGTTGTCACCGTTACATCGACACAGTCGATTGGTGGCGCTGCTAGGACAAAGGTTGGAGACATATCAGGTAAGGTCTTCTTGAAGCATCCAGCAGGTGTAGCCCGTTGGAGTGCTGATGAAGCGCCAGAAAATGATAAGACAGGATTCATTGATGTCAATACTAGCCCAGTTGACGACCCCAACCCGAACTTCGCAATTTGGATTGAGTCGTCCGAGTCAATGCTCCCCAACTTTAGATTCTTGAACGACACAGGTGAGGCACTTTACTATCCAGTAATTCACCTAGTTGGTTTCAAGGCTAGATTGAAGGAGATGAGTCCGTCAGACATAGAAGAAGCCAGAAGAATAAATGGTGGAAGACTCGTTTACAAGCTGATAGTACCACAGGGCCTACCCTATGCAGGTGCAATTACGGCTGAGACAGGTGGATCCCCCAACATGATTTAGGGGGTGAAACAAAATGGCACTAACACCAGCACAACTGGGCACTAAGTCCAAACAAATGCCAGGGCATGTGCGAGCCGCTAACGAAGTCATTAGAGGGCCACATTTAGGGAGAATTTCTCCCCAATCAGCAAACTACCTCGATAGGAAGTATGCTAGTGGAAAACTCGTAATGCTCGATGGAGGACTTCACAGAGTCGTTTCTGCAGAGCCAATCTCAATTAGGCACTTCTTCGGAATACCCTGCACGATTACAGCCGTTTCATCATCAGCAGTCACAGTCGAACTGAACGATAACAACCAATTGGGAACGAACAGCCAAGCGTCTAACTTGGCATCAATCACTCCTGCAGTCGGAGATACCCTTCTTCTGGGCTCTCAGACTTACAGGCAGGAAAACCAATTCGTTACCGTTCAATCCCTAGCAGGTGGAAATTTAGGTTCGGCCACAGGCTCAGTCATTACAACAGCCGAGACAATCGTTACAGACAGAATTACAGTAGGAGATGAAGCAACACTACTGAGGTTGCCTGCTGCCTCCACATCGGACGGTGCTATCGTCTTAGATCCTCAAGGCGTGGACATACTAGAGCCAACTCCCAAGGGAACAAGCACAGACCAGCCAATTTACCATGTCTCCATAGGAGTCTCCGAGCATCCGACCCTAATTAGCAGAGCAGGAAGCGTAACATCTCTGCAGGCGCACGAGTATGAAGACCAGGTTGCAGTCCTGTCGGTTTCAAACAAGTCCGTTGACGGAGATGAGGTGGGAACTGGAACAAAACCTACTGTGGTTGGAGTTATTGGGCCTTCTTTGAGGGTATTTCAACCCCAAGGCGTAATACGCTTCGCAGCCGATGAAGTAAATTCGATGAACATATCATCCGATAAAATCCTACAAGGCAAAAGCGGAATGATTGAGGTTCACTCAAGCTCCGAATCAGATGTAAACCCTTACTTCGACCTATGGATAGGGGCAGGAGAGGAAACAAGCCCTGAATTCCAAATTATGAACAGGCACACAAATTCTCCATTGATAGCACCTTACTTAGTGATGATAGGATGGAAATACACAGTAAGGCCAGTCCCAGAAAACGAAGTACGAGAGATGATCCGAAAGTCTGGGCGTTTCAAGTACGAGATAATACCTACGGCATTCACCAAGAGTAACCTAATGGGAGATAGCAAAAGCGCCCCCTCAATCGGCTGGAGAGAACTCGTACAGAAGAACAGAGGACAAAAATTATCCTACGAAGATTACAAGAGAATGACGGAACAGACTTCCTCTCAAACTCGGAACATTCTATACGGCACAACCGGCTCACGGAACTCGGAGCAAGGGGCAGACCCGAGAAACAACCATAGGGGGTACGAGTGATGTGTGACGGAAATTGCGGATATTGTCCTCTCAAGGGGTGGTTCTGTTGAGTGGCAATTGGATCGAAGTAGGTCCAGATGGCTACACAGACATAATCGGTGAGCCTGGAGACCCCGACATAATAGCGATACCAGGTTTGCCATCAGAAGGTCTAGGCGCACGAGGACTGGCTTCTAAGGAAACTCCGGCAGATAACACAGCAAATCGCTACATTACAACCAGAATCGACAACAAGACCCTAACTCCTGGGCAATCGCTGACTATTGTTGACGAAAGGGAGCAGGGGCAAGTCAACTATGTTCTAATCAAAGCAAGCACAGGCTCAACAGCAAGTGCTGGAAAACTCGCAATTTTCCTACAATTGGACAACTACGCACAGGGAGGGATAGACTCCGGTGTAAAGAACCTCACATTAGACACATTGACAGATCTGAACCTACCGTCAGACCTTCCTGGGATGTTCCATTTGACTGTGGATAAGACAGATGAGAAGGTTGCGTTATTCAGAGGCAGCGAACAACACCCTCACAAGGAGAGGATTCGACTAATCATATCTAACACGGACAGTTCACAAAATCTTACTGTGGACTTCATTGAAGTTGTTAGGTTCCAAAACAAGGTATTGAGGTGATTAAATGAGTGGAGTATTCGGAGGATTGCCTGACGCGGTTATTCAGTTTCAAGCCACGATAGGGACAACGGCGGCTGCTTTACAATCGTCTGCTCCTGCCGACTCGTTGACAATTCTAGCAGATGCAAGCAATTCTGCTGTAATCTTCTTAGGCAACTCATCCTCAGTTACTACGGGCAACGGTTTCCCCCTTGCAGCAGGGGCCTCGCAAACGCTCAAGATTTCGAATTCGAACCTGGTGTATGCAATTAGTAGCTCGTCGAGCCAGAAATTGCATGTCATCGGGAGTTGAATAGAAAGTGCCATCGAATTATTCCGCACCGCCTACACTTGCCGATGATATAGGCAACCTTACTGTAAGCAACTTCGCAGGTTCAGCCATTCAGATTTCATCTGAGGCGTTCACGGACTCTAACACAGTCCTGATGACTGCAGCATCGACGGATGATCGGATAGATGCAAAGGGATTCGTTACATCATCGACTGCAACCTCGACCTTCGCACCAATCAACAACCCGACATTCACAGGAACTATCACTACACCTTCTCACGCGAATGTCGATACCGTCCTTACCTCTGTTACTGCTAAAGCACCAAAAGACGCGCCTACATTCACAGGAACAGTAGCAATTCCTGGATTTACTGATGTAGCATCGACTCTAGGGGGAATTGCAACAAACGCCTCAGCGATAACCGCATTGACGAACGGCGCACCCGCTTTACTCAACACTTTGGACGAGTTAGCAGCAGCAATAAATGATGATGCGAGTTTTGCAACGACGATCACTACTGCTCTAGCAGGCAAAGCCGACGCGGCATCTCCAACACTAACTGGCACCCCTAACCTGTCTAATGGATTCGCAATAGGTGGAACGGATGTAACGGCTACTGCTGCTGAAATCAACATCTTGGACGGGGCGACATTAGATGTAAACGAGCTAAATCTCCTTGACGGGGTGACTGCTTCAACTTCTGAGATT
>MDSV01014428.1_pt1 | contig 11375 bp, 12 predicted proteins | sample 810851 | NCBI WGS metagenome assembly MDSV01 (sample SAMN05326640, study PRJNA326480) | marine metagenome | isolation source: seawater | place: Atlantic Ocean: North East | collected 2012 | reverse complement strand
TGTACCACCGTTTCCGGCCTGCAATTTTATTTTTGCATAATCGATAAACATAAGAACACCTTAGAAATTGCTAATAATTTCGTCACCAAATTCTGAACATTTTAATAGTGTTGCGCCATCCATTAAGCGTTCAAAATCATATGTGACTCTCTTGCTATAAATTGCTGTTTCTAACCCTTTTTCAACAAGAGTAGCTGCTTCTCCCCATCCGAGATGCTGCAACATCATTACACCAGACAGGATTACAGATGATGGGTTTACTTTATCTAAACCAGCATATTTTGGAGCAGTTCCATGAGTTGCCTCAAAAATAGCATGACCAGAACTGTAATTAATATTTGCTCCAGGCGAAATTCCTATACCACCAACAGCTGCTGCTGCAGAGTCAGATAGATAATCGCCGTTTAAATTCATAGTAGCGATTACATCATATTCGTCTGGTCTTAATAGAATCTGTTGAAGAAAAGCATCTGCAATAACATCTTTAATAATAATTTTTCCTTCAGATTCAGCTTTTGCTTGAGCGGCATTAGCTGCAGAAGTATCTTTTTCTTCTTTAATTCTATCATATTCCATCCATGTAAATACTTTGTCCGCATAATGAGCTTCGGCATGTTCATAGGTCCATCTCTTGAAAAACCCTTCTGTAAATTTCATGATATTACCTTTATGCACTATAGTCACTGATCTTCTCTTATTTTTGATAGCATATTGTAGTGCAGAATCAAATAATCTTAATGAACCTTCTTTAGAAATTGGTTTAATCCCAATAGAGCTTGAATCTGGAAATCTAATCTTATGCCCTTCACCTAAATCATTCAATAATTCAATGATTTGTTTTGATCCATCTGAATCATTTGGAAATTCTATTCCAGCATATACATCCTCTGTATTTTCTCTGAATAAAACAAAATCTACCCTATGAGGATCTACAATCGCCGCAGGAGCGCCTTTAAACCATCGCACAGGACGTACACAGGCATAAAGATCTAGCTCTTTCCTTAAGGTCACATTTAACGAGCGCATTCCACCTCCAACAGGTGTGGTAAGCGGCCCTTTAATTCCTATATAATGAGATCGAAGTGTATCTAGCGTTTCAGATGGAAGCCATTCTCCAGTCTGATTAAATGCCTTTTCTCCGCATAAAACCTCTAACCATTCAATCTTTTTTGAACCGCCATAAGCATGTTCAACTGCAGCATCAATTACTTTTTGAGTAGCATTCCAGATATCTGGACCAATCCCATCACCTTCTATGAAGGGGATAATTGGATTATCACTTACAATTAATTTGCTGTCTTTATATGTTATTTTATCAGCCATTTTTTTCTTTCATTTTTTTAATCAATTTTTCTTCAATACTGTTTGGTACAAATTTGGATAAGTCTGAACTGTATTTTGCTAATTCTCTTATAATTGTAGAGTTCAAATGAAGGAATTTTTCATTTGATACCATTAATATTGTGGAAATATCGGCATTAATACCATGATTGACCATAGCCATCTGAAACTCGGACTCAAAGTCGCTTACATGTCTCAAGCCTCGAATGATAGCAACAGCATCATTATCTTTTGCAAAATTTATTACTAAATTTTTTGGATTAGAATGCACATAAACATTGTCAATATTGATTGTACATTCTTCTGCCATTTCCATTCTTTCTTTATGTGAAAATAAAGGATTTTTATACAAATTATCTGATATACAAATATGCACTTCATCGAACAGCTTTGCTGCTCTTTTTGTTATGTCAATATGCCCATAATGCAGTGGGTCAAAAGTGCCTGGATATATTACTTTTTTCATGCTTCCCAATATAGTAGTTGTGTGTCCCCAAATTTACTACTTTTATCATATCCTGCAAGCGATTCATTTTTACTACATTCTAACACAAAAATTCCTCTAGGATTTAATTTTTTACATGCTAAATCAATGAGTAAAGATAAATTAGCTAGTCCGTAAGGTGGATCAGCAAAAATAATGTCATAGTTATCACATTTTTTAAGAAACCTTAACGAATCTCTAACCAGAAAGTTAAAATGTTTATAATTAATTGATTCTGCACTTTTTCGAATCTGGTTCATATGCTGTTTGTTCATATCTATGAAAGTAACATTGTCTGCTCCCCTACTGCTTGCTTCAAAACCAACAATGCCAGATCCTGCATATAAGTCTAAAAAATTTTTACTTTCAAGAGATTTTAGTGTATCAAATAAACTTTTTCTAACAATAGAAGTGGTGGGCCTATGCAAGAACCGATGGTTTATAGTGATTGGTTGATTTTTGAATGTACCAGCTAATATTTTCATGATCTCAAAATTGTAACATAGAGATGGACTGAATTATCTGATTTTTTGTATAAAACTTTTCGTAAAATTAAGTTATTATACTGTTTTACGCTATCAAGAATTTTCATTGAAATATCTATGTTATCACATCTGATAATAAGATTGTCAGATGCCATATCTAAAAATGATCCGTCAATTCTTTGGGATTGATTTTTATTATCTACATTGGAAACTAATTTTATTAAATCATAAACAGGCATAGATTGCTCTCTAGATGGTAATTTTGATGATTTTGTGATATATGTACCACCTATACCATCATTAGACTGTGTATCAATAGTAATTCGATTATCAATCATAATAATACTTTCGATCTTGATTATATTTTCAGATTCTGCAATTTTTAGAAATTCATTAATAATAGCATACGAATTAATGTGATACTTATCCAATCGACTAATTGAAGGTCCAGATTGTTTTTTATCTGAAACCTCCTGAATATTAAGCGGAGATTCATTATATACAAAATCAACATCGCTTATCGTAATCAATATTAAGCCTAATAATCCTAAAGTAATTAGTCCGGCAATCCCATTTTGCAAATATCGGAATAAATACGAATAATCACTTTTATGCATAGTCATTCTCGCTTTACTATGTCTTTCATCTCCTAAAATTTGAACTCCAAAGGGTTTAACAAAATTTAATATTGGTGTCGAGTCTCTTATAATTTTTGAAAGAAACTCAACTATTTTAATGTCATTAAAAATCATATATTTGAGATTTCGAGTTTTTAGATCTTTTTCTTTGACATTGATCATATCTCCTAATCCAATTACTCTTTTAAACCCTTTCTTTTTTCCAGTAAAGCTACCGCTATAAAAAGAGAACCCTTTTTTTGAATAATTAAAAATTGAATATATACGCAATGATTTAGTGACAGCATATTGGCTGCTTTTAATTCCAGAAAGTACAATGCTAGATATTGGAACAAGAAACTTGATATCTATTCCAAAATTATTAAAATTTAACTTTATCTTCTCTCTTAAGTAATGATTAATTCCTACTGTGTGAAATAGATTCTTTGATAACTTCCTACTTTCAGATATTGAAAAATAATTTCTAAACAATTCTTTCCATTTGATTTGTAATTCTTGCTTAATATTTTCAGATAAGTTTGATTGCTTTTTCTTTGATATACTACTTAAGGAATGAGATAATATGGAGTCATCTATAGCGATAGCTGCTTCTTTGTTTTCTAAATCTATTTTTTCTCCTAATTCATCAAGCGCTTGCGCAATAACACTGCTTAATAACTTTGAATTATTATCTATAGATATAAGATTGTGATGGAATTTGACTTTAAGCGCTAAATGTGCTGAATCTACGTTTGAGCTTTTTTTAAATACAGAAAGAGTATCGCTATGTACTATAAAGTATAGCAATCAATTAATTATCCCAACTTCTGGTTCCATCTATAATATATCCATGACTTCTAGCCTTTAGAGCAAAGAAACCATATCTATTATCTCTATAAGAACGAATTGGACTTGAAACTCTAACAGAATTTGCTTCTTCATTTATTTCAATTATATAAGGCTCTTCCGTTAAAGGACATACAAGTTGCGATGCATCTGGAAGAAACATAAAATCATATTCTGCTGCTTTAAAGGCCACTTCTTCGCCAACAACATTTAAAAATGACTTATCTTTTTTTATACTATCAAGATTTTTTCTTTTAATTGTAGAAATCACTTCAACCGTACCGGCCTTATCAATAATATTTATGAATAATGGGTCTTTTTCTGTTTGAGAAAGTTTATCTTCGTGAATCAAAAAAACTACTTTATTATCGCCAATAAAATCATCAACGATCTTGATTTGATCTAAAAAAGCAGGATTAGAATGTTTTTCTCCATTATAATCTGCAACACTAATAATATTTGCTCTAGCTAGCCCAGATAACACATCCTCTTCAATCCCTGGATTGAAGAACGAACCTATAAATGTATTGAGCTTTCTTTCTCCTGCATCTTCACTCAACATTGAAATTCGCACTAAATCTTCTTCTAGCATATTAACTCTAACCATAGGAGTATAAGAATCTGATATAAAATCATCTTCTTTTCTAAAACTTCTATCAAAATATGAAATCGTTTCTACGCGCTCAAAAGTTGCCTCACTAACAACATTTAAGAATAATGGATCTTCTTTCAAGTCTGAAAGATTTCTTTTTTGAACATACAACGTATCTTCTAGTCCAGTATCTTCTGATAACATCACTATGGTCACCGTTGTATCTACAATTGTTTCCTTCTCAATTCTTCTTTGTCCAAATGTTGTATCATATTCCACATCAAATCCTCGAGGAACATTAACAAGAAATTCTTCTCCATTTAATTTAATAGACTGATCTCCTAAAAATGTAGAGTCTGCCATAACCGAATCTCTAACAGCATTCACAAGAGTTACAGCTTTCAGGCCATCTTGTTCATATTTTCCTGTTAAAATATTATGAAAGCTCTCAATATTGTATAGCGCTTGCATGCGAGACCTACTCTCATCTCTATACATATCCTCTTCTTGCCATATAACACTAGGAACATAAATGACCAGCAAAGTCATGAGGAATACAAAGAAAATAATAACTTCTAAATAATCATTAAAAAATTTTTGTTTGACTTTATCCATTTTTCACTCCACAGAATTTACAATAAATCAAGAACATAGCAATATATTAATCCTCAAATTTCTCAAAAACAGTATCTTTATCTTTTTCTATATCATAATACTCTTTAATAATTCTTTTTTCTTCTTTAGATAAATTTTTAGGAACATCTACTTGAATCTTGACAAGCTGATCTCCTCGACTTGTTTTACCGAGCTTTGGAAATCCCTTTCCTTTAACTCTTAAAATTTGACCAGGTTGTAAGCCTGAAGGAATCTTTAAAATTGCATGACCATTAATTGTTGGAATATCAATTTTATCTCCAAATATTGCTTGAGAATATCCAATTCTAGCTTGCAATAAAACATCATTTCCATATCTTGAAAAATGTTCATGTTCCTCCTCTTCAAAGAAAACATATAGATCTCCGGCGTTGCGATTTATATCTTCATGTCCTTGTGAATCTAAAGTCATATAATTTCCATTTTCAACTCCAACTGGAATTTTAATTTTTATTGTTTCTTCTTTTTTAATCATACCATTTTTGTCTGCACCTGATGGAATTTTTTCGACTATTTTACCATAGCCTTTACATTGAGGACAGACTGATGTTGACCTCATTTGGCCTAAAAATGAATTTGTAACTCTGGTTACTTGACCTGCGCCATCACACATTGTGCAATTTGAAAAAGTTGCCCCATCTGCTAGCTTAAGCCTTCTCAACTTAATCTTTTTCTCTCCTCCATTAACAATTTCAGCATATGAAACCTTAATCTTAACTTTTACATCACCACCACTTCTAGGTCTAGATGAAGATCTTGCTCCCGAGAAAAACGATTCAAATGGGTTATTTCCGCCAAAAATATCACCAAATTGATTAAAAATATCATCCATGTTCATTGAATTAAATCCTGATTGACCTCCACCCATTCCATTAAATGCAGAATGACCAAATTGATCATATTTTTGTCTTTTTGAAACATCACTCAATACTGAATATGCTTCAGCAGCCTCTTTAAACTTTTTTTCAGCTTCTTTGTTATCAGGATTTCTATCTGGATGATACTTCATAGCAATCTTACGATATGCGCGCTTTATATCATTACCGGTAGCGCCTTTTGCTACCCCCAATATATCATAGAAATCTTTCATTTTTTATTGACCACAACTTTTGCATGTCTTATAATCAAATCTTTATACTTGAAGCCTAGCTCATAAACTTCTACAATTTCATCTTCTTTCTTGTCTTTTAGATTTGCTGTAGTTAATGCCTCATGTAATTCTGGATTAAAAATTTCTCCGACTTCTCCGAATTCTTTGATTTCCTTATTATTCATTTTCTTCAAAAAATCTTCCTTAATAAGCAATAATGCTTTTTGAATATTTTTATCTTTATAGGAATCAATTCCTCTATTGATATTGTCTAAAATAGATAAAAAATCAAGAATAAAATGCTTACCCTCGTAATTAAGAAGTGCAGATATTTCAGATTCTTTCCTCTTTCTAAAATTATCAAACTCTGCTTTTAACCTTAATTGCTTATCCTCAAGAGATTGAATAAGAATCTCTAAATCTTTTTTTGTTATTTTCTTTCTTGAAGAAGGTTTTACTTTTCCAGAAGAATTCTCTGAACCATTTTTCACTTTTTTACTCATAATAATATCCTTTTCATTGCCTTATTCGATGCATATAAACCTATCACCAAGGATAATCCAATCATCCAAGCCCATAAAAAACTATCAATTTGGATATTCAAATTGAAGTAGGAATTTATTAAAATGAAACTATAATTCACTAATAAAAATGCAATAAATGCGCCAATGATAGATTGTAATATTGATTCAATAAAAAATGGTATTTTAATGAATATATTAGAAGCGCCGTTGTATTGTAATATTTCGATAAAATCTTTACGATTTGACATTGAAAGTTTAACCGTATTTGATATCATTTGAATAGATATGAAAATAACTCCGATTACCAACAATAGAAAAAAGAATATAAAAAGATTAATTTTACTTTCAATATCATCAATATAAGCTCCTCTATACTCGATGCTATCTACAAAATCATATTTTTCTAAAGTATTAATCAGTTCTTCAGTTTTATTTAAATCAAAGTTGTTTTTTTCTAATGAAACTTTCAAAGATATTGGCAGAGGATTATATCCTAGCATGCCAACAACATCCTCTCCAAATTCTTCTAGAAATATCTCTGCAGATCTTTCTTTATCAATAAGAATAACTGAAGATATAGTAGAATTTGACTCTAACTGTTTAACCATAGAAGATGATTGCTTTAAATCTGCTTTTTCTTTTAGGAAAATCTCAAAAGTATATTTTGAGCGAAAAAAATTAATCATGCTTTCGGTATTCGATCCCGCAATAAAAAAAGCTCCTAGAATAGTAAAATTGATTAGGATAGTCAAAATACACAAAAAATTTGTTAATTTATTTCTTGAGAAACTTTTTAATCCTTCAGCAAAAAGAAAAGCAATTTTATCAATCATTCACTTACCACTCTTCCCTGATCTAGTTCTATAATCCTATAAGGCTTTTCTGTTATTAGTTTATAGTTATGCGTAGCCATTATAACGCATGTACCTTCCTTATTAATTTGCTCTAATATTCTTAGAATTCTATGTCCAGTTGTTGGGTCAAGGTTGCCGGTAGGCTCATCTGCTAGTATTATTTCTGGATTCTTTACAATCGCACGTGCAATACAAACCCTCTGTTGCTCTCCACCAGAAAGTTGGTGAGGAAATTTTTTAGAATAGCGTGACAATTCAGTTAATTCTAACGCTTCGCTTACAAGATCTGATATTTTTTTTCTTCCTACTCCGTTAATATGAAGAGGGAGTGCTATATTTTCATAAACTGTTCTTTGTTTTAATAATTTGTAATCCTGAAAGATAACACCAATTTTTTTCCTTATTTTGTGAATATCTTTATTCTTTATTTTTGATGAAGAGTAATTAAGAACGCTAACATTGCCTTTATCTGGAAAAAGATCAAAATATAGCAGTTTTAGCAAAGTGCTCTTTCCCGACCCTGTAGGACCAACTAAAAAACAAAATTCATCATCTTGGATATTTAAATCAATATTATAGATTCCAGATTTTGAAGAGTAGTTGTACGTAATATTTTTAAACTCAACCATAGAACTGAAGATAAAGAAATAAGATATATATTGATAACAATAAAAAACCAGATACCTTATTAAGACCTTTATAGAAAAAACTTAAGAATGCTAACAGAAGTAATAAGCCAACACCAAATAGTAACTCGAAAGATACATTACTTACCTCTAATGGGTTTATTAATCCTATTACACCCAAAACAAACAATATGTTAAAAATATTGGACCCAATAATGTTTCCCAGGGATATACCCACCTCTTTTTTAGAAAGTGCTGTCATGGTAACAAATACTTCCGGCAAGGACGTTCCAATAGCGATAACAGTCATCCCTATTGCTTTTTCATAATCTTCCCCAATATAAGCCAATAAAGATAATGCACCATTTTTAATAAAAAGCTCTGAACCAACATAAAGGATTATTGATCCTGACAATAGCCTAGCAAATGAATTTGTCAGACAGATCTCTCCGTCATTTTCAAGCTCATTTTTACAAGAAGTAATATTTGGTCTTAAAAAACTTGCAATAATATAAATCGTAAATAAAAATAGTAATATTTGAGAATCGGAAGATGTAATTTGATTATCAGATATAATATAAAACAAAATACCACAAGCTAATATATTATAAAAAAATGCTGATATGACATTTTTGTATTCAAAATTCATCTTATAAAACAATGCAGGCAACCCTAAAGCTAACCCAATATTTGCAACATTAGATCCCAGTACATTACCAATAACAAAATCATGCTTATCTTCTAATACAGATTGAATACCAGCTATTAATTCTGGAAATGAAGTTCCTATAGAAACAATAGTTAACCCAATCACAAGATCAGAAATCTTTAATTTCTTTGCGATATTTTTTGCTCCATCTACTAGCCATTCTGAACCATAAAATAGCCCTATAGACCCAATGAATAGAAAAAATATGCTAGACAACAAAATTAATACAATCCATTCTTATTAATATAATCCCAAACTTCCTTTGGAACCATATACCTAATTGTTTTTCCGTCTTTCCAGCGCTTTCTTATATTCGTTGAAGAAATCTCAAATTGAGGAATATTAGCAAAATGTACTTCATCTAGCACCCATTGAGGAATATCGCTAGGTGTAAATCCAGGTCTAATTGCAACAATAATGTTACATAGGCTCATAATTTCTTGAGGATTTTTCCAATGATGAAATTCTCTTAAAGTATCACTGCCCATCAAAAAGTATAAATCTTTTTTTTCTAAATCCAGATTCTTAGAAAACTCAATAATAGTGTCTATAGTATAGCTAATATCTCCCTTGCTAATTTCAAAGTCTGATATCTCAAAATTATCATTATTAGTGAGGGCAAGATTAAGCATATCCAATCTTTTTTTTGATGAAGATATATATTTGCCTTTCTTTGCTGGTGAGATATTGGCTGGGACAAAGATTAGTCTATCAAAATTTTCAGATTCAATAATAGTTTGAGCAATTAAAAGATGTCCAATATGAGGTGGGTCAAAGGTGCCGCCAAATATACAGGTTTTCATAATTTTCTATTTTAAGAGTTGTTATTTAATATCTCTGAAGCTATCTGCATAAAACTATCATCTAATAATGACTGATTGGATTCTTCTAAATCTTCTAATAATTCTTTAGCTTCTTTATTGTTGCCTAAAAGCACTAAACAGCGCATTACTTCTAAATTTGCATCTCTGTAGTATGTTGTATCATAATAATCTTTAATAACAATCTTGTAAGCAAGAATTGCTGAATCATAAGCCTTTAGCTTAAAATATAACTCTCCTGTTTCCATATTCTTTTCAGCTAATCTTAATCTAATCTCTTTAATAAGACTATCAGCTCCAACAGAATAATCAGATGAAGGATAATCATCTAAAAATTGTTGAATTTCTATTATAGCCTTCCTACTAGATTCTTGATCGTGATAATAGTTAGGAGATAACGCCATTAGAGTCTCGCATATTCTCCATCTAGTTTTTTCGATATAAGGACTAAATCCCATTCTTGAAACCAGCTTCTCATATTCAATTAGAGCTAATTCATACTCTTCATCTAAAAAATAAGATTCTGCAAGAAAAAATAGTGCATCATCTCCTAAATCAGTATGAGAAGCTCTTTCAACAATAATATTAAATTGTTGAGCTGATTTTGTATATTTTTCATCTTCAAAAAATACTAACCCATCTTCAAATCTTGTTTTATAAGGAATTTGATCATCGAAAGGATTTGCCCAACCGCAACCCGCTATAAAGAAAATGATTGAAAGAAATATGAGTTTCATATTAAATGCTGCTTGATATCTCAGTTCAGATTTAGAAAGAGCCACTTAGAGAGAATCTCACCATATTTGAATGTGGATCAAGATCTCCGCCCATCACATAACTTACATCAAATCCAAGTGCATCTAAACGAGCACCTAAACCAACAGTTGTATAGCTTAAATCGCCAGATGGATCATTTAGCATACCTGCTCTTAATGCAAAGTCATCTACTAGGTAGTATTCAATACCAAAATTAGTCACCATTGATTGATCATTTATCTCATAGTTCAAATCAAAAGCTAGGTTTGCTTTACCTTCAAGAGTTAAGTAACCTAATCCAAAACCAATTTTAGTAGGTAATGGGTCTTCTTCTCCATCTCCAAAACTAACGCCTGGTCCGACATTTGTTAGTACAGCGCCCATTGTTAAGTTTGGATTGTCCATTGCATTATGTTTGAAATAACCAATATCAAAAGCAACGCTACTGCTAGAAGCATCAAGACTGCTGATAACAGCAAGTTCTTGATAAAAATATTTTCCATTTACACCCCAAGATGAATTTTCATCAATCTTCTTAGCGTAAGATAAATTCAATGCATACATATAGCTCGAGAATGAACCCAATTCAGCACCATTAGCATCAGTGCTAATTTGATCTCCAAGATTTAAATAAGTAAAGTGACCTCCAATTGCTCCATCTTCTCTAAATGGTGTAGCAAATGTAATAAAGTCATAGGCCATATCATCTACTAGATTTGGAAGATAGCTAGTGTGCATGAATGAAGCTTGAGTATTAGTAAGATTAGATAAGCCAGCTGGATTGTAGTATGTTGCATAAGCATCATTTGCTATTCCAATTTGTGCCTCTCCCATACCATTAGCTCTCGCTCCTGGATTGATAGCTAAAAATAATGAGCCTGCTTGGCCTTGAGCCATAACAAGTTGTGATAGTAAAATAATTGTTGTGATTAGATTTTTATAATTCATAATAGACAAAGATAAATAAAAATCAGTA
>MDSV01182519.1_pt1 | contig 11376 bp, 9 predicted proteins | sample 810851 | NCBI WGS metagenome assembly MDSV01 (sample SAMN05326640, study PRJNA326480) | marine metagenome | isolation source: seawater | place: Atlantic Ocean: North East | collected 2012 | reverse complement strand
CATCTTATGCAGGTTTGCATTTCTTATTTTAATATATTTATCTCTATTTATTGAGTTTTCATTATTCATTGCTTCTTCAAGCTCTACATAAGTAAGTCCAAGTTGACCTTCATCTGTTCTGCCATCATCCCATAAACCATCAGTTGGTGGCGCCTCAATTATTTCTTTCAAAATATTAAGTTCCTTTCCTAATTCCCAGACTTCGGTTTTATTACAATCAGCTATTGGAGATATGTCTACTCCACCATCTCCATATTTAGTATAAAATCCGACACCAAAATCTTCAACTTTATTTCCTGTTCCTACAACTATTCCATTATTTGCTGCTGCAACTTGATAAAGTGTTGACATTCTTAATCTTGCTCTTGAATTTGCCATACCGTGTTCGTTATTAAAATTTGAAAGTGTTTTTTCAAATGAATTAAAAAGATCATCTAATTCAATTGTAAATCCATTTACATTTTTAAAATTTTTCTTTAACCATTCTTGATGTTTCAAGCTAAGATCATGTTGAGCATTTTTTTGTTTAATAGGCATTGAAATTGCAATTGTTTTTAAACCAGTCATTGCGCTTAAAGTACTTGATACTGATGAGTCTATGCCACCAGATATACCTATAACTAATGACTTAGCTTTTGTTGGCATTGAATTTACATAATTCAATATCCAATCTTTAATATAGATAACTTTTTTACTAACTTCCATAATTTAAATATATGTTAAAGGATGAAATTTATAAACGTTTAAGATGCCGCTTTAATTCCATTTTTGGCATAAATGGAATTCTTTTTTATCTCATCTGAAATCATAAACGCCAATTCTATTGCTTGATTAGCGTTTAATCTTGGGTCACAATGAGTACGATACCTGCCAGATAAATCTTGATCTGAAATTTTTTGAGTACCTCCTGTGCATTCCGTTACATTTTGTCCAGTCATTTCTATATGCAAACCACCAGCATAAGATCCTTCGCTTTGGTGAACAGCAAAAACATTTTTAACTTCTTTTAAAATATTATTAAACGGTCTAGTTTTAAATCCGGTTGTAGACTTAATGGTATTTCCATGCATTGGGTCACAAGACCAAATTACATTTAAACCTTCTTTTTTAATAGTTTTAATTAGTTTTGGTAAAAATTTGCCAACATTTTCATGACCAAATCTCGAAATTAAAGTTATTTTACCTTTTTCGTTCTTTGGATTTAATAAATTACAAATTTTAACAATTTCATCTGGTTTAGAAGTTGGTCCACATTTAATTCCAATAGGATTTTCAATACCTCTACAAAATTCGACATGGCCCCCATCTAATTGTCTCGTTCTATCACCAATCCAAACAAAATGTGCTGAAGTGTCATGGTATTCGCCAGTAGTTGAATCTATTCTTGTCATACTTTCTTCGAAAGGTAACAACAATGCTTCGTGTGAAGTCCAAAAATTCACTGTTTTTAATCTTCTATTGAAGTCTGAATTAATGCCGCAAGCATCCATAAAAGCTAAGGCATCTGCAATTTTATCTTCTAATTCTTTAAATTTTTTAGCTTGTGGACTTTTTTTAATATATCCTAAGTTCCATAGATGAACTTTTTTTAAATCTGCAAATCCACCTTGGCAAAAAGCTCTGATTAAATTTAATGTAGAAGCGGATTGTGAGTATGCTTTAAATAATCTTTTAGGATCTGGGTTTCTCGCTTTTTCATTAAATTCTATGCCATTTATATTATCACCTAAATAACTTGGTAATTCTATATTTCCTTTTTTTTCAGTAGGTGCACTTCGTGGTTTTGAAAATTGCCCAGCAATTCTTCCAAGTTTTACAACTGGCAAAGATGCTGAATATGTTAAAACCAAAGACATTTGTAAAATAACTTTAAAATAATCTCTTATATTGTCTGGATTAAATTCTGCAAAACTTTCTGCACAATCTCCTCCTTGCAACAAGAAAGCTTTACCATCAACAACTTCTGAAAGTTGTTGTTTCAAATGTCTAGTTTCTCCTGCAAATACCAGAGGAGGAAAATTTTGCAACTTGCCAAGAACCATATTAAGTTCTTTTTCATTCACATATGTAGGAATGTGCTTAACTGGATAATTTCTCCAACTATTTATTTTCCATTTTTTCATTTCAACCTGGAAGTGTTTTAACAGAGTTTATCTTTTATTCAACCGTGACAGATTTTGCCAGATTTCTTGGTTTATCTATATCGTATCCTTTTTGTAAGGCAGAATAATAAGCGAGTTTTTGAAGAGGAATTGTTGTTAAAAAAGGAAGAAGATCTTCATCTAAATTTTCAACTTCTATTGTTTCCCATATATTTTCTGATTGAATTTCATCTTTGCTTCTATTTGTAATTAATAAAACTTTTGCACCTCTAGCAATCACTTCCTGCATATTTGAAACTGTTTTTTTATAATGTTGATCTCTGGGAGCAAGAACAACTACTGGCATTCCTTCTTCTATCAATGCCAATGGTCCATGTTTCATTTCTCCAGCAGGGTAGCCTTCTGCATGCACATAAGCTAGCTCTTTTAACTTTAGTGCTCCTTCTAATGCTATTGGATATGAACAGCCTCTACCGAGAAACATTGAACCTTTGGCCTGTATAAATGCTTTACTAACTTTTTGTATTTTACTATCAGTTTGCAAAGTTTTTTTACTTAAATTTGATAAAGAAAGTAGATTTTTTATTTTTTCTTTATAATTTTTTTTGCTAATTATTTTTTGATCAAAAGAAATTTTTAAACATAACATATACAAAACAAGCATTTGGCCCAAAAAAGCTTTTGTCGAGGCAACTCCTATTTCTGGTCCACAATAAATAGGTAAAACAAGATCTGAGTCTCTTGCAATTGAACTTTCAACAACATTAACAATTGAACATGTTTTCATTTTATTTTTTTTGCATATATCTAAAGCTGCGTATGTATCGGCAGTTTCACCTGATTGAGATACAAATATATATATGCTGTCTTTTTTAAATTTAATTTTTCGATACCTAAATTCAGAGGCTATGTCTATAGTTACGTCTAGAGACGTATGTTCTTCAAACCAATATTTTGCAACCAAACACGAATGGTATGCAGTTCCACAGCCAATTAATACAAGTGAAGATATTTTATCTATTTTCCAAGGAAAATTATAAATATTAATTTGTCTATTTAACTTGTCTATATATTCATTTACACAGTTTCTTATTGTTGATGGCTGTTCTTCTATTTCTTTTGCCATAAAATGTTTATAATCACCTTTGTCATAATTTTGATTTTCTTGTGACAAGTTTAAAATTTCCTTATTTACTTTTTTTCCAGTGTGATTAAAAAATTGAACTTGGTTTTCTTTTATTAAGCAAAAATCACCATCATTAAGATATGAAATTTTATTAGTCATAGATTTTAAAGCATAAGAGTCTGAGCCAAGATAGTTTTCATCGGGTCCATAACCAACTGCTAAAGGTGAGCCTCTTCGTGCACCAATAATTAAATCTGGGTAATCTTTAAAAATAATTCCTAATGCAAAGCTTCCATGTAATTTTTTTAAAACTTTAATTATTGTATCTTTTAAATTATTTTTTTTTAAATAATCAGTAACCAAATGTGCAATTACTTCGGTATCCGTCTGTGACTTAAACTTATATCCTTTTTTTTCTAATATTTTTTTTAAAATTGTTGAATTTTCTATAATTCCATTATGTACTACTGAAACTTTTTCAGATGAATGAGGATGTGCATTTACATGACTAGGTTTTCCATGAGTTGCCCATCTTACGTGTCCTATCCCAATATCACCCTGAAGATTAGTTTTTGAAACATTTTTTTCTAATGCTTCTACTCTACCTTCGCACTTTACTTCGTTTATATATCCATTTTTAAGAGTTGCTATACCAGCAGAGTCATACCCTCGATATTCTAATTTCTTAAGTGAATTTATTATTCTTGTCGTTACTTCTTTATTACTTGTTATTCCAACTATTCCACACATTTATTTTTTTTTATAATCTTTTATCTCTATCTGTTCTGATCTTGTTAAAGATAAAGAATTTTTTAAAACATTTTTTGTTATTACCGATCCTGCTCCGATAATGCTTTTTTCATTAATTGTAACTGGCGCAACTAAAGATGAATTTGAACCTACAAATACCTTGTCTTTTATATTTGTTTTGTGTTTTTTAATTCCATCATAATTGCATGTAATTGTTCCAGCTCCAATATTTACATTCTTTCCTATATTTGTATCACCTATATATGAAAGATGACTAACTTTTGAATTTTTTCCAATTGTGCTTTTCTTAACTTCAACAAAATTACCAATTTTTGAACCAGACTTTATAACTGCCCCAGGTCTAATTCTTGCATAAGGTCCTATGTTAACGTTGTCATCAATCTTGACACCTTCTAAATGAGAAAAAGAAGAAATTGTTACTTTGTTTCCTATTTTTACATTTTTTGAAATTACCACATAAGGCTCTATGACAACATTCTTTCCGATCTTTGTGTCGTTTGAAAAAAAAACTGTTTCTGGTGCAATCATTATTACACCTTTTTTTTTAAAGTAATTTCTAAGTTTATTTTGTTTTTTTTCTTTCATTTGATATTTATATATATTTAGGTATTACTCTATATTAACTCACAAATTATTTCTTAATAATTCTAAATTAATGGTTCAAAAATTAACAATTTTATTTGATCTTGACGGCACTCTTATTGACACTGCACCTGATTTAATGAGAGCACACAATTACGTTATGAAAAAATTTGGTTATGAAACCAAATCGACTGAAGATATGCGAAAACTTGTTGGCAAAGGTGCTGCTTCATTAATTAGTAGATCTTTATGGGAACAAGCTAAAAAAGAATTTGATCAAATAAATAATCAAAATAAAAAAAAAGAAATGGTTAAAGAATTTATAAGTTATTATGGAAAAAATATTGATGTTGAAAGTAAGCTTTTAAAAGGAGCGAAAGAATTTTTAAATTGGTGTAAAAAAAATAATATTTCTATGGGAGTTTGTACCAACAAACAAGAATATCTCGCTGTTGACTTATTAAAAAAAATAAAAATTTATGATTATTTTGAATATGTTGCTGGAAGTAATACTTTTGACTACTGTAAGCCAGATCCACGCCACTTAACAAATGTAATTGAAATAATGCAAGGGGATATAAAAAAAAGTATAATGATAGGTGATAGTGAGACAGATGCAAATGCTGCTGTAGCTGCTAAAATTCCATTTATATTAATTGAAGATGGATATACTGAAAAAAAAGTTTCTGAAATTAAACATGATCATTTAGTTAAAGATTTTGTAAATATTAGAGAAATAATCAATAAATACTTAAATCATTAAACTTGATTAAATTTCATCCTTAGGTATTAAATTTTATTTAGTATGAATATTCATAAAGTTAAAGTGTATCCATCTAAATTAAAGTTGCATAAGAAAAAACAACTTGCATGGAAAATTGCTGAAATAGCAAGCGACAAAGCAAAACTCAACAAAAATTCAATTGAAATGGTAATTAATAGAATTATTGACAATGCTTCAGTAGCAGTAGCCTCTTTAAATAGAAAACCAGTAATATCAGCAAGAGAAATGGCCAAAGCTCATTTAAAAAAAAATGGTGCAACTTTATTTGGCATAAATTCAAAAATAAAATTTGATTGTGAATGGGCGGCATGGGCAAATGGTACTGCAGTTAGAGAGTTGGATTTTCATGATACTTTTTTAGCTGCGGATTATAGTCACCCAGGTGATAATATTCCCCCGCTGATAGCCGTAGCTCAACAATTGAATAAAAATGGTTTAGATTTATTAAAAGGAATTATTACCGCTTATGAGGTTCAGGTTAACTTAGTTAAAGGGATTTGTCTTCACAAACATAAAGTAGATCATATAGCTCATTTGGGTCCAAGTGTTGCTGCAGGAATTGGATCAATGCTAAAACTTAATACTGAAACTATATATCAGGCAATACAACAAGCATTACATGTATCAATTTCAACTAGACAATCAAGAAAAGGGGAAATCTCAAGTTGGAAAGCTTACGCTCCAGCTCATGCTGGTAAGCTTGCTATAGAAGCAAGTGATCGCGCTATGAGAGGTGAAGGTGCCCCGAGTCCAATTTACGAAGGTGAAGACAGTATAATTGCTAGAATTTTAGATGGTAAAAAAGCAAATTATAAAGTGCCACTTCCAAAAAAAAACGAACAAAAGAAAGCTATACTTGAAACATATACAAAAGAATATTCTGCAGAGTATCAAGCCCAAGCATTAATAGATATTGCAAAAAAACTTAATAAAAAAATCACTAATCTAAAAGATATAAAAAAAATAGATATTTATACAAGCCATCATACTCATTACGTTATTGGAACAGGAGCAAACGATCCGCAAAAAATGGATCCAAAAGCTAGCAGGGAAACTTTAGACCATTCCATAATGTATATATTTGCTGTTGCCCTAGAAGATGCAGATTGGCATCATGTTAAATCTTACACTAAAACGAGAGCAAATAAAAAAAGTACTATTAATATTTGGCAAAGAATTAAAACACATGAAGATAAAAAATGGACAAAAAAGTACCATAACTCAAACCCTAAATATAAATCTTTCGGCGCAAGAGTGGTTGTTACTATGAAAAATGGAAAAAAAATATCAGAACAACTAGAAAGAGCTGATGCTCATCCATTTGGATCTAGGCCCTTTAAAAGAAAAAACTACATTAATAAATTTAAAGTACTTACAAAAAATATTATTTCAGTTAAGGAAAGTTTGAGATTTTTAAAAAATGTTCAAAATTTAAAAAAGTTGAGAAGTGGCCAACTTGGAAAATTAAATATTGAAGTAGATAAAAAGTATTTGAAAAAAAATAATAAGAGAGGAATTTTTTAATGCATTTTGTAAAAAATAATTCAGAAGAAAAAAGAATTGATTTAGATAAAAAATTAAAATCTAAAAAAATTTTAAGAGTACCAGGAGCATACAATCCCTTAACAGCTAAAGTTATTGAAGAAATTGGATATGATGCCGTTTACGTTTCTGGTGGTGTTATGTCTAATGATTTAGGTTATCCTGATATTGGATTAACAACTTTGCAAGATGTTAGTAATAGATCACATCAAATTGCAAGAGTAACAAATCTGCCAACAATTGTTGATATAGATACAGGATTTAAATCTTGTGAAGAAAGTATCCAAACCTTTGAAAATTTTGGAATTTCTGCTGTTCATATAGAAGATCAAATCGAACAAAAAAGATGTGGTCATTTAGACAATAAAGAACTTATATCAAAAGAAGCAATGGTAGAAAAAATTAAAGAATGTGTAAATTCAAGAAAAGACAAAAACTTTAAAATAATAGCTAGATCTGATGCTAATAGTGTTGAAGGATTAGAAAAAATGATTGAAAGATGTAAAGCATATATAGATGCTGGAGCCGAAATTATTTTCCCAGAAGCACTAAAGGACGAAAGTGAATTTGAAAAAGTTAGAAAGTCACTTAATAGTTATTTGTTAGCAAATATGACTGAATTTGGAAAATCAAAATTGCTTAATTATAAAGATCTTGAAAATTTGGGTTATAATATTGTTATATATCCTGTTACCACGCAAAGATTGGCTATGAAAAGTGTAGAAGATGGATTAAGTGCTATTTTTGATGATGGACATCAAAATAATATTATGGATAAAATGCAAACTAGAAAAAGATTATATGAATTGGTTGAGTACGATAAATACAACTCATTGGACGAAAAAATTTATAATTTTAACACAGAAGGACAAGAATAGTGAGTGATGATATAAAAAAAGGTCTATTAGGCATTGTTGTTGATGAAACTCAAGTTTCTAAAGTTATGCCTGAAATTAATTCATTAACTTATAGGGGTTATGCTGTTCAAGATTTATGTGAGATGTGTAGATTTGAAGAGGCGGCATATTTAATTCTTAATGGCGATCTTCCAAATAGTATTCAATTAAAAAAATTCGAAAAGGAAGAAAGAACAGGTAGAGCTTTAACTAAAAATCTTAGTGAAATAATTAAACATATGCCTATAAGATCTCATCCAATGGATGTTGCAAGAACAGCAGTTAGTGTAATGGGATTGGAAGATAAAGAAACAGCTGACAATTCTCCTGAAGCAAATATAAGAAAAGCTATGAGAATATTTGCAAAAACTCCTACAGCTTTAGCTGCTTTTTACAGAATTAGAAAAGGTAAAAAAATAATTAAACCTAAAAAAAATCTAACTTTTGCAGAAAATTTTTTTTATATGTGTTTTGGAAAAGTTCCAAACAAGGAAATAGTTAAAGCTTTTGATGTTTCTTTAATATTATATGCAGAACATAGTTTTAATGTTTCTACTTTTACAGCAAGAACAATAACAAGTAGCTTGTCAGATATTCATGGAGCTATAACCGGGGCAATTGCTAGTCTTAAAGGACCCTTGCATGGTGGCGCAAATGAAGAAGTGATGCATATGATGAATAAAATAAAAAAACCTGAAAATGCTCTCAAATGGATCAATAAAGCCTTAGATAATAAAGAAGTTGTAATGGGTTTTGGACATAGAGTTTATAAATCAGGAGATTCAAGAGTTCCAACAATGAAAGCTTACTTTAAAAAAGTTGCAAAAATAAAAAAAGACAAAAAATTCAGTAAAATTTATGACATTGTTGAAAAAGTAATGATTGAAAGAAAAAATATTCATCCTAACGTAGATTATCCTACTGGACCTACATACCATTTAATGGGTTTTGATACCGATTTCTTTACACCTATTTTTGTAACATCCAGAATTACTGGTTGGTCAGCTCACGTAATGGAGCAGCACGCTGCTAATAAGCTAATTAGACCACTTTCTAAATATAGTGGACCAAAGCATAGAAGAGTTATGCTTCTTAACCAAAGATAGCAACAAAATAGAGCCCTAGCAAGTTACAAAGGAAGCAAATACAGAAAAGTTCTTCAATTAAATCAACGGTAAAGTTTTGCCATTCTTTTATTAATAATTTCTATTTTAAAATCACTATTACTCACAAAATCATCAACCGCATTTTTAACGCCTGGTGCCTCATTGTGCATATAATCATCACACATAATTATCCCTTCTTTGGATAAAATTTTTGCTGAAAGTTTTAAATCTTGCTTAACAGTATCATAACTGTGACCACCATCAATTATCACATAATCTATATTTTTGTGTTCAAAATCCTTTAATATTTCATTTGAGTTGCCTTTATATAAAATCACATTTTTTTTAAATTTCTTAAGTAGTTTTTCTACACCCTCTAAACTATAAGGTTCTTTTCTGCTAATGTACTTATGGTAAATTTTTTTTAAAGGATTTGAAGATTTAAATATTGGTAAAATTTCATCATTATTATCATACTTTGGGTCGAATATGTCTATTCCAATATACATAAAATCCTTTTTAGAAGCAGATAGTAGTTCGCAAATATTTCTAGCTGTGACGCCTTGAAATACTCCAATTTCAATAATTTTATTTATGTTATATTTTAAAATATCCTCTAATAGGACATCTCCATTTATGCCACTGCTTAAATAAGATTTTCTAAAGTATTTTTTATATTTTTTATTGCCCACACCTAGTATTAACTAAACGCTTCTGTCCAAGAACCTTGGGTAGATGCCTTAGAATACTCCGTTGCCCTGCCTTCAAAAAAATTCATATGTTCTACTGCATTCAGCATTGTATCTAGCCAGGTAAGAGGATTTTTATCTATTTCGTAAATCGGTTCTAAACCTAATTGTGCCAATCTTCTATTTCCAATAAATCTTATATAGTCTTTAACTTCTTTTGCGGTTAATCCTTCCATCGGACCCATTTCAAAAGCTAAATCTATAAATGCGTCTTCATGATGAATAATAGTTCTGCATGCTTCATAAAGTTCTTTTTTAAGTTGTGGTGTCCAAATTTCTGGGTTTTCTTTAATAAATTCTTTAAACAATCTGATCATAGAATTGCAATGCAATGTTTCGTCTCTTACTGACCAAGTAACAATCTGCCCCATTCCTTTCATTTTATTAAATCTTGGAAAGTTTAATAGAATTGCAAAACTTGCAAACAATTGTAGACCTTCTGTAAAAGCACTAAACACTGCCATTGTTTTTGCAATATCTTCTTTTGAATTTACATTAAAGCCTTGCATATAATCATATTTATCTTTCATCTCCTTATACTTCATGAAGGCTGAATATTCTGATTCAGGCATTCCAATTGTATCAAGCAAATGAGAGTAAGCTGCAATATGAACTGTTTCCATCGATGCAAATGCTGTCATCATCATTAAAACTTCTGTTGGTTTAAATACAGTTGTATAATGTCTTAGATAGCAATTATTAACTTCTACATCGGCCTGCGTAAAAAATCTAAAAATTTGTGTTAATAAATTTTTTTCAGCTTGAGATAAATTTTTCTGCCAATCTCTAACATCATCACCTAAAGGAACTTCTTCGGGTAACCAATGAATTCTTTGTTGTGTTAACCAAGCGTCATAACACCACGGATATCTAAAAGGTTTATAAACTGGATTTTCAACCAAAAGACCTTTTTTGTTTGGAGAAATGATTTCAGTTTTTTTATTTTTTAATACTATTGACATGATAAACACTCTTCGTAATTAGGTTCTTCGCTTTGTTGTTGTTTAGACTTATAAACATTAGCTGTAACATCTGTTAATTTTGCATCATTAACGTTTTCCGCTCTTTGGATAGATTTTGATCTACAATAGTAAAGACTTTTAAGTCCCTTTTTCCAGGCTTGAAAATGAATTTGGTGCAAATCTCTTTTATGAATGTCTGCAGGTATAAAGATATTTATTGATTGAGCTTGAGAAATATGAGGTGTTCGATCAGCTCCTAAATCTACTATCCATCTTTGATCTAATTCAAATGCAGTTTTAAATACATCTTTTTCTTCTTTAGTCAAAAATTCTAAATGAGAAACAGAGCCTTGGTTGGTTGTGATACTTGACCATGTTTCTTCATCATTTTTTCCATATTTTTCTAATAATTTCGATAAATATTTATTTCTAACATTAAATGAACCAGACAGAGTCTTGTGGGTATAACTATTTGCTGCAATAGGTTCAATTCCTGGGGATGTGCCACCACAAATAATTGAAATTGATGCTGTTGGTGCTATCGCTGTTTTATTTGAAAATCTTTCTTTAATTCCATAATCAGCTGCATCAGGGCAAGGACCTCTTTCTTCAGCTAAATCTACAGAAGCTTGATCAACTTGTTTTTGAATATTCTCGAATATTTTTTTATTCCATACTTTGCTCATTACAGATTCGAAAGGAATCATTTTTTGTTGAAAATATGAGTGAAGACCCATTACACCCAGTCCAACACTT
>MDSV01062956.1_pt1 | contig 11376 bp, 7 predicted proteins | sample 810851 | NCBI WGS metagenome assembly MDSV01 (sample SAMN05326640, study PRJNA326480) | marine metagenome | isolation source: seawater | place: Atlantic Ocean: North East | collected 2012 | reverse complement strand
TGAAAATCCTGAAACAATTTTAAATGACGAAGATAATAAGATACTTGAACTTTATAACGAGGGTACAGAAATATTTGATATCAAAGACAAATTAGGAGTTCCAATATGGAAAATTTATAAAGTTATTGAGGATGTAAATGAAACAAATATTAATACTGACTCTGTAATAAATAATGCTGATGGTTTAGAATTTTTAGAAGGAGGTTTATCTAATGAACATCTCAAAGAGCTCTTAGGAGATGAGAAGTATGAAGAAAATCTTTTGTCTAAATTTTTAGATATTTTTGATGAAAAAGATAAGGATGAAATAAATAAAAGAGGTAAAAACATCAAATCCTCATGTCTAGATTGTGGGTTTGAAAAAGAAATTGATAAAGTAAGAGCATCTTTAATAATGTATAAGCCATCAACTTTAAAATACATGGGATTAATAAACCTTAGAATTGTATGTGATATATGTGAATCACATAGGTTGAAAATTCAACGAGTTGAAGATAATCTTTTAATACTAGATCCTGAAAATGAAACTAAATGTTCAGTGTGTGATCAAGCAATTATATTACCAAGATTATTAGCTCAACCAGATACAAATATTTGTAATTTGTGTGCAGCCAATGAAGACTTGCCCAATTCTTTTTTAAAAAACCCCTTAGATAAATGCCCTAAATGTGAGAGTGGTCTAATACAAGTTCTTGATAATGATGGAGAGTCAAAAATTTATTGTAATAGGTTTAGAGGGACAAAATATAAAGAAAATGATTCTTGTGATTGGATTGGATTTTATGATGAATACGTCATAAATAATATTCATGACAAAGAATACTTAAAAATTATAAAAGAATTTAGATCTGAGATTTCGAAAAGAGAAGATGTACCTTTATTTTATATTTTAACAAATCAGGCAATAGCGGAAATTGTTAAAAATGAACCTATGAACTCAAAAGAGCTTAAAGAAAAGTGCCCATCTGTATCTGAAAATTTTATTAGAAAATATTCTAGGCAATTTTTTATAATTTTAAGAAAAATCTCTAAAAAAAATAAGGTTAACTAATTTAAAACTTTGGAGGTATTGGTAAGGATTTATGTTTATTTTCGGGAACTTTGTCTATATCTATTCCAAAACCCTCATTGTACTTAATTTTAGCCTCAAGTAATAAGTCATTATCAAAATACTCAGCCGCGATCATATAAAATATTAAATTTGCAGCTCTTTTTCTACCCTCTGGGCCTGCATCAATAGCACCGCTTTCTTTAATTATTACACCCTTCCAAAATACATCTTCTATATCCCAATTTAATTGATTTGCTCTTTTGATAGCTTCAATTAATGAGAGTTTTGCAATTAGCTTCTTTTCACTTGTGGCTCTTACTAGAGCGCTTACTAAAGAAATTTGAGCTGCAGGTTTGAACAAAAGAGAATACTTACCCTCTTTTCTCATGCCAGGTATTTCTGCTGATCTTTTTAAAGCTACTACATAGGCGTCAATTCCTTTTAAAACTTTCTGCCAGAAAGAAAATAAATGCTGTTTGCTCTCTTCAAGGATCTCATCAGATGGTCTCTCTTGATTAGAAAAAGATATATCATTAGCATCTAAAATTATTTTATTTGTTGAGTGCAGCACGCTAATTGTAGAAAATTTTGTCATTCTATCTGTTAAAGTATTAGATTTCCAATTTACAGAGTTCACATCAAATGGTCCTTCTTTAGAAAGTAATTCTCTAGCTAAGATAGCGTATCCATCATCTTCAGAGGTAATAATATTATCTCCTCGAGTTGTAGGCTTAGCATATCTATTAACTGTATTAAAAATGGATCTTGTTTTTTCATTACTCTCATGTTCAATAAAGATAACTGTTAAATGGTCATTTGGTATATCATTTAAGTATTTCCCAGTTATTGAAAAATTTTTTGTTGCTGTGCCCATTGCTGTTTGTATAGCTAAAAGCCTATGTTGACCGTCCAGACAAATAATATTTCCATCAGCAATTGTTAAGAACCCAATCCTCTCAGCTTGTTTTTGGTAAATATTTGGTAGCTTACTATCAAGGTCTTTAAGTGCTTCAAAATCTATTTTGGATCCATGAGCTAAAGCAATAATAGATCCAAAAAACCTATCTTTGTTGTTTGCCAAGTAGGGTGCTATTTGCTTAGTAATTCTATTCCAGTTAGGTTCTCTTTGAAGTCTCTCGTCAATTCCCTCATCGCTCCATACATCAGTCTCATTTGCAGCTCTAACAATTCCACTTATTTCCTGCGCTCTCATACTTGTTACATAGTAATTGGTTGAACCGAATTTACCTTTTAAGGCTATTGTAGATATTGGCATAATGTAAATATATATGTTTGTACAAACATTTCAAAAGGTTTCAACAACAAAGGGGGGGTAAATACCCCCCTTTGTTTAAATGATAGAAAGGAAAAACAAACAAAAAGAATTAGTTAATACTATTTGGAATTCTCCATTTATTGACATCCTCTGGAATGTCTTTGAAGAAACTGTTTTGATATTGTCTCAAAATTGTATGTTGTTGAGTTTCATCAAGCTCATGTGCCATAATCATATAAATTATCATTGCAGCTGCGCGTTTTCTTGCAGATTTGCCATTTTCGATTTTACCGTCATCTTTTCTTAACACACTCGACCAAATATCAGCCTCATAATCCCAATTAATTTTATTAATTTTAGTAATAGCGTTATCTAGTGTTATTTTATTAGAACTAGTAGCATAAACTAAAGCATCAATAACTGCCATTTGTGCAATGGGTTTCATTATCAGAGAATAAGGTTTTCCTGGTACTCGAAGATCTGAACATTTTTCTTGAGAATTGAAACCCTTATTAAATCCATCAACGTCTCTAAAAACAGTAGTTAAAAATTCACGTGTGATCATCCACGCCTCATCTAACTCCTCTTGAGAAGGTTTAATTTGAGTATTACTCCAGTCTAATCCAGCAACGCCATCAACTATTGACTTAGTCATTTCATATAAAGCTGTGTAGGTTGTAAAGCTCTGGCTTTTTTCTGAAATAGCAGATCCGTCAATATTAACTTTATTGATTGGTATCACAGGATTGTTTACATCAACAAGTTTTCTCATTGTGATTGCATACCCATCGATTGGATCAAACTTTATATTTTGACCTGATGAAGTTGGCTTAGCATATCTATTTATTACTGAAAAAATACCTCGAGACTTTTCAAAATTTTCAAACTCAATAAAAATTACTGATACATCATCCTCTGGTACCTGGTTTTCATACTTACCTTTAGCTTCTAAATTACCTTGAACGATTTCTCTAAGAGCGATAAGCCTATGTTGACCATCAAGGGCAATTAATTTACCAGAGTCTATGGATAAAAATCCTAAGTCCTCTGATCCAGATTTGTAAGCATGGTTTAGACTTGATCCTAAATCTTGTATTGACTCAAAAACTAAACTTTTATCGAGAGATAAAACTAATATTGATCCCATAAATCGATCAGGATTATTTGCTAAATAAGGTGCTATTGCATCTTTAATTCTAGCCATATTAGGTTTTCTTTGAAGCGACTCCTCGGGATTATCGTTATTCCATAGTTCATCGACTTCACAGGCAGGTCTGACAGATCCTGTTAAATGACTTGCTGGTAGTTTAGTGAAATAATAATTGGTAGAACCCATTCTACCCTTAACTGCTGGTGTAGTAATCATATTTTACTCCTTTTAAATAAAATAGTGTTAGCTATTGGATTGAAGACTTTTACCAGTTTTTTTTCGAGATTAGTTCTTTCTTCGTATGAAACACATCTCACCCAACTGATAAAACCCTCGTGAATTGGATTTGAAATTAATTGAACAAGTAATTTATTTTCTTTTTTAAATAAATGTTGTTCAAATCTACAAGAAAGAGATTTAGTTTCCCCAATATAGTAGATACCTCTCAAATCATGAAAAAAATAAACAACCGAGTAATTTGGAAGAAACCTAGTTTGAAGAGTATTTAATTTCGCACTGCCATCAAATGCAGGTATCAATTCATATCCCTTTAAGCCTAAACTAGTATTAAAATATTTATTACTTATTACTTTTTCACAAACATTATAATTGTTTGTGAAAACATTTTGGTTGTTTGCAATTTTATTCATGTATTTAATATAGTTATTTTTGCAAACATGTCAAGTGTTTGTGCAAACAAATATTAGTGTTTGTGCAAACAAATTTAAAATAAATTTTTTATGTTGATTTTATTAGGTTTTTTTTATTATTTGTGGCAAATAATACATGAATGACTCACATCACTCTCCATAAATTCGTCATCATACTCTTCTAATTTTCCAAGAATTGGATGAAATTTCTTTTTTTCTATGTCTTTTTTTTTCCTTTTTGAGAAATCTTGTTTAATTTTTGTGACTCTTTCAGGTTTTTCTAATTCCTCAAGTGACTCACCCTCAACCCAAGTAAAGGGAGATTCATGGTCTTTAGCCAATTTTTCATATGATTTTGCTTCATCAAATTTTTCAGGATATTTTTCTTTTAAATTAACCCATTCAATTTTTTGTTGATAGAAGCAAAATGTGCATCCACTTCGAGATCTCCATTGATAGTAAGCCGGCATTCCCAAGCCCGATCTCTCAAGAATATTTCTTACCCCTTGTTTATCAATACCATATTCAATAAATGGAAATCTTACTTTGACTTGATCATTAGTTGGGCGATAACCCTCTCTATTTTCATCTGCACGAATAGCTACTAAACTAGTTATTGATCCACCCTCTTCTAAAGTTGGCTTTATCCACTTTTCAAAAGGTTTTAATTTTAGATTAACAGTGCACCATCTTGCTTTTGCAGAGGGTAAAAAAAAGTTGTGGATCTTATGATAGTAATCAAAAGGGCTATCATTAGAGTTTCCAGTTTCAGGCTTCAAGTAATGTACTTTAATGCCGTAACTTGCTTGGATTTTATCTAAAAACTCATATACCTCAGGAAGTTCTTTTCCGGTATCAGTAAAAAAATATTCAACATCTAATTCAGGTTCTTTCTCTTTCATAAAAATAGCTAAAGCAGAACTATCTTTTCCTCCAGACATACCTAAAACTGTTCTATGGTTATTGTCGTTCAATTTAACTTATTACCTTTTTTTTCATTCTTATTATTTTTCATTGACTCAAAAATTTCAATTAATGCTTTTAATTTAATTTCATCTGAACCTTTGTGTTCGTCTAAAATTTGATTAATTTTTTCGTAAAGTTTTTTAGTCTCTAAACTATCCCCTTCTTTAATTTTAAAAGGTTCATCAAATTCTAAAATAGGTTTATTCTGCTCACTTGCAATAATAGAAATATAATAACTTCCTTTTTCCCCATGTTCTTGTACAAAGTGTTTTTTTACTCTTTTGTATCTAGACACTAAATCATTTAACTCGTAGATAGATCTATCGTAATCAATATCATACCAATTATTAATTGGTTTATCTGCTGCTAGCTCAGCCAAACGATGTATCCAGTTTTCTTGTTTATTTAAATTACTTAGAACATTAATAAATAGCTCAAGTTTATAATCACCACTTTTACCCAATAGATATTTAGCCTCATTACTTATTTGTTCTTTATCTAAACTTCCCTCTGATACCTCAAGAGCTGACACTACAACTCTTTTGAGATCCATATCAAAAGATGTTTTTTTCTTATTGAGCTCGTCAAACGACTCTTTTAATAGCATTGGATAATCATTGATATTATTAGCTTTTATAGATTTTATATTTGGGTCATACTCTAATCCTAATGCTATTGGTAAGTCTTTTCTCAAAAGCTCAACTGGGTCTTTTGCATTAAGTAGAGTGCTTCTCACTTTTTTAGTTACATCACTCAATCTTTCAGTTCTTTTTAAGTATGAAGATAAGTCAAAAACAAATTTAACAAGTGGCTTTACAATAGCTAAAACACTTTTTGCGTCAAGTTCTTTGATATCTGTCTGAGTAATATCTGCAATTTGAGACATAATATTTTTATTTAAGTTTCCAAGTTCAACTGATCTGAAACTTAATACATTAATATTGTTATATAAACGATTTATAGCATACTCATCAAAGTCAGGTGTGAAGATTTCATCAACAAAAAGTGCAATCTTAGCACTTCGAGCAAGGTAAAAAGCAACAGCTAATATAGGTGCAATACCATTTTTAATTCCGTATGGAGGGTTTGCCCATATATCCATAATCTCTGTGAGATTTACTTTTCTATCACTATTAGAGTCAAGTAAATTATAAAAACTACTGGCCATTTGACGAAGACCATCATCTTTATAATTTTCAAAATCTAAAAATTTATATTCATTGCCCTCTTTGCCATGAATATTGTTGAGTTGTAGAACACTTTTATAAACTGCTACCTCAGGGGGATAGCCTTTGAAGTTAAGATTCTCCGATTGCTCATGATCCATCATAGCTCTTAATAAATTTTTGCTAGCTACTACTCCTACAGCAGACACTTTATCTTTATTTATTAATTCATTTTTTATTTTGGGAGTACAACTATATATTTCATCAGCAAGTAATGATGCAACCTCACTTGATGTTTTATTTTGATAATGGGTATTATTATTAAGGCAAACCCAATCAGAGTCATTTAAAACTGAATGAACTTCATTGTCAATCTGCTCAAGTAAAATTTGCATTCTTGCAGCAAGTTCCCTTCTTGCAATAGGATCACTTTGTAGTGTGGGTTCATGAGCTTTGATCCTCTCTAAAGCAGCTATCTCTAAAGCAAGATTTTTAATAGTTTTATTATTTTTAGGAATCGATAGGCAAATTATTCCTTTAGAATGATTGTCTTTTAATAAAGGATGCCAAATATCTATTTCATTGGTTAGATCAGACTGATGCTCATAAAGCACTATATAAAAAGTACCAACGCTCTGATCTTTCTTTTGAGTCTCTAAGGATTTATTTAAGGTTTTGATATCTGTAAATTTTATATCAAACCATCTCAGAGAACCTGTTGTAAAATAATGCTTTTTTGCAATGATCGGGCTTAACGGAGGTATGCTTCTTGCTACAGTGTGATAGTTATCGCCAATTTCATCAATATTTTTTTCTATTTCTAAATTTAAATCTAAGTCACTCCCTGAGAAAAGTGCCCAAGCTTTTTTATGTTTTCTAAAAACTATCGATGACCATGTTGAAAGATCTTTTAATATTTGGGGTATGTCAAATTTTGGAAAGCATTTTAGAAGCAAACTCTCACTTGCACGGATATCAAAAGGCTTTCCTAAAAACTCAATTAAAGAAATAGTCTTAATAATTTGTACGTGCTCCTCAGATCCTTGACGTTCAACACGTGCAATCGCCTCAATGGCTTCTGACCAAAAGTGTCCATCTGGGGAAGATAGAATTGAGGGTTCGAGATTAAGTTTTAAGTAATCATAAAATAAATCGGGTGTATAAAGATTAGAGCTAGTTTGGTTTTCGTTTTTAATAAAATAATTAAAGCTATAGGACTCATTGGAGGTTAGAAAACCAAATAAACTTCTTTCATTTTGACCAAAGCGTTTTCTTGTAAAAGGCCCAAGTAATACTCCACATAGAGGATGTAGGGGGAAAATAGATGATAGTTGCTCAGATAAATTTTTTGAGGAACCTAGTCTCGCATCTTTAAGCTCTGTGCCAACCTCTCGACATAATTTTTTTTCTGCGGTATTGATTTTCCTACCCTTAATAGCTTCAGCTAAAAGAAAAACAACCTCATCAATTGCTACAGAATAAGGTATATCAAAAAATCTGCCCTGTACTTTCATCCAATTATTTCGAATTTGATCATCTAGCTTTCTTGAGTAATCACCAAAACTTTGATGTAAAATTCCAACTAATAAACTTGAACATTTAGATCTTGTGAAATTCTCTGCTAATTCTTGAAATACATGTAAATCTTGAGACTCATCTGAGCAAAATTCTAAATATTTTCCCATTTCATCAATAATCAAAATCATTGTTTCATTTTGTTGCTTTAAGACTTCGAATATATTTTTAAGAGAACCAATCAAAGATTTTGGTGTATGAGGTTTTAAAATTTTGGGTGGGCTATCTTTCCATTTATACTCTTTCACTCCTTTTAAAAGAGCATTTTTTATATCCTCTATAGGATCTGTTTTTTGTCCAACAATTTTAACAACAAAAGCCTGAGAATTATTAAAAATGGATGAATCTTTAATATTTATAAAATCTTTAAGCTGATCTAATGCGAAGTTTCTGACATTTTGATTTTGGTCAAATAAGGCACTCAAAAACAATCCTAAAGATGACTTTCCTCCACCGTAAGGCCCTGTAATAGTAAATGTATTTTGTTTAACATTATCTTCTAATATTCGTTTAAGGGTATTTTTGGCAGTTTCGTGAATAATAAAACTTTTTATATTTTCAATAGAATTATCTAGGTCGATGCGTGCAGAGCGTTGATAACGATAATTTATTTGCGTAATATCTGCTAAACTTTTAGTCATTGAAAATTTCTTTAATTAGAGCTTCGGGAGTTGCAATCATACTGTTAATACTAATTTGTTTATGACCAGCTGTTTCAGAATAATTTATCATGCCATTACTTATTTGATCTATCTCAGACAAAACTTTGATCATAGAATTTTCATCCATACGAAATACCTTACCCGGAGATCCAAAATCACTGCATAGTCTCTCCAAAGGAATTAAATGTTCGTTATTTTTTGAAGCATAATCATAAACTGCATAAGCTAATACAGATGGAGAAAGAGACTGTTTGTTACCGGAATGAATATCATAATTATCTTTATTCATTGAAGGTCGAACTAAACCCAATTCTGATAATGGACATTCAAATGAGTCCTCATTAAAATTATCCCTCTTATCTTTTGACAGTGTGTAACTTCTAACAAATACATCAATATCTCTTTTAATAGTATTTTCAGATGCCAATGGCCAATTTAATTCTTTTGAAAGACGAATTATTTCATTTATTAGTTCTTCTTTTGTAAAAGACAAAGAATTTAGGTAATTAAATACATAATACCATGTAGTTAACTGCGGTTGAGAAGCTAATTTCCAATGCAGTAGCCAAATTGAGGAGATGTTTTCCAAAAAGGGGTCGTACATTTTAAAAACTTGTTTTCCAAAGTTAGTAAGTATTCGTCCCTCTTTGTTCCTTTCAATAATACCAGTGACTTGCGCCCAGTAGTCAATAGATTTAACCATATTGCGCCCTACTCCGAACTCAATTATGCCTTGTTCTGGGCTGAGGACATTATTAGTAATCTCATAGTCTGAATTATTTCCCTCCAATATTTGGGTAACTTTAGGTATCCAAGTGTAGCGTAAGGGAAAAGTCTCATGGCCCGAAAATTTAGGCTTGTAATTGCTAGAAAAAGGACCGGAAATAGGCATACTTATGCTAAATATACTTATTATTGACAATTATACTATGAACCATGTCTGAAAAATCCTCTCATCAAAACGATAGCATTTCCAACTATTTTTTTGATGCCCAATCTACAACTCCAATTGATGAGACGGTTTTAAAGGTAATAAATACAGTATTTCGAAATACATTTGCGAATCCTCACTCATCACATAGGCTGGGATTACAAGCAGGAGATGTTATTAATGAGTCAGTTCAAACCATTAAAGAAACTCTAAAATGCAATGACCACGAAATAATATTTACTTCGGGCGCAACAGAGTCAAATAATTTTATTATCAAAGGTCTCAGGGATTATTTACATGATCACCAATTAAAAGCTTTGACAATTAAAACAGAGCATAAATGTGTCCTAAATAGCTTTGATCATCTAGAGAGAAATGGTGTTGAAGTTGTTTATCTTGATGTAGAGAAAGATGGACTAATTAACTTAGATACATTGGAAAGACATTTAAATGGAGTTGGATTTATTTCAATTATGTATGTTAATAATGAAATTGGAGTTGTTCAACCTCTGAAAGAAATCTCATCATTAGCTCGATCAAAAGGGATAATTTTCCACTCAGATATCGCCCAAGCTATGGGAAGATTGCCAGTTGATTTTAATAAAATAGATTTGGATGCAGTTAGTATTTCTGGTCATAAATTTTATGGACCAAAAGGTGTTGGCCTTGCAATTATAAACCAAGAGTTAAAATCAATTTTAAAACCAATAATTCACGGTGGGGGCCAACAGTCAAATTTACGATCAGGAACTTTGCCTACAGCTCTGTGTGCAGGGCTTGCAAAATGTATTGAACTATATCAAAATGAAAATTTTTTACAGACACAGCATTTAAATCATTTAAAGCTATTTAATCATTTCTTACAAAAGTTAAATGAAGCAAAGATTTCTTATACTCTTAATGGTTCTAAACCTTCAGAAGAATTGATTTCATCTAAAAGACTTCCATGTAATTTAAACATTGCATTTGAGAAATATGACGCAACTAGTTTTATGAGTAAATTATCAAGTTTTATGATATCAACTGGATCAGCATGTAGTGCTGGTGAATTTGATTATTCGCATGTCTTAAGAGGCTTAGAACTATCTAATGAGTCTCTTCAAAAATCAGTGAGAATAAGTTTTGATAAGGATAAAACATTAGAAGATATTGATAAATTCTTAAATAAAATAATTTCTATTCATCAATAATTTTCAATGCTTATAACGTTATAAGAAATCTATATTTTATTTAGCTAAGGTGTTTGCTTTTTCAATATAAGCGCAGTTTTCACAATGAGGATTAATCTCCGGGATCTCAGGAGAGTCCATGATGTGCTTCATCTCTTTGATCTTGGGGCCAACCCAACTTATATCAACTTGATAATCCACTAATTTTACAACAAATTGCATATTTGCATCAAATCGATCTGGGGTTTTTTCTCCATTACAGACCATAAAATAGGCAGTGTCAGAAACGCTATACCCCATCTGTCTTAATATAAAGACATAAATATCCATCTGAATTTTATAGCCTTGATGATAAGTACTGCCTAAATAGCTGTCTTTTTCAATAGGTGTCGTGTTAGATTGGGCTTTATAGTCTGCTACCACCACTTGTTGACTATCAAGGTCAAACCATAAATCATCAATTCCGCCATGAATGAATAAGTTAGTCTCCTCATCTTCATAACCAATTCCTCCTTTTAAGGAATTTCTCCAAGTATCGAGATCTTCATGTTCAAAGGGAATGAAATTTAAATTGTATTCCTCAAAAATTGGGTGAGGTTTTTTTTGAGCTCGATAGAAATCAAATTCTTTTTTGAGTAACTCATCGACTGCTGAATTTAATGCCCAACCAGGCATCGAGGGAGATTGCAGACCCTTAACACGATCTAAATAAAAACAGCGAGGGCAATCTAGAAAATCTGAGAATTTAGATCGACTTATTTTAAAGACAGAGTTTTGACC
>MDSV01038407.1_pt1 | contig 11376 bp, 6 predicted proteins | sample 810851 | NCBI WGS metagenome assembly MDSV01 (sample SAMN05326640, study PRJNA326480) | marine metagenome | isolation source: seawater | place: Atlantic Ocean: North East | collected 2012 | reverse complement strand
TGTCTTGGAGAGATAATAATGGAAACATTCCAGGAAACCCACCAACTTCAGAGGATCATAAATGGAACCCCAATGCTACAAAGATTGTAATGCCAGTAAGTGATGAGGGGCCCTTTAATGGAGATGAAGGATGTGATGCTCAATATACAACTACAATCAATGAAGCGCATGATTCATGCGTGAATGCAGGAATTATTCCAGTCGGTTTAGTTGGTGACGGTTGGGGGAATACAAAAGACAGATTCCAAGATTTATCATTTTGTCCCGATTCTGATACCAGTGATACTTCCATAGGTGCGTGTCCAGGAACATCAGTTAGAACAACAGATGCAGGAGGAGCGGTTTATGACTTCCCTGCTTCTAATTCTGGAAATCAAATGCAATTACTCATTGATGCATTAGTATTTGTTGCTACGAATAATAGTCGAGAAATATATACTACAGTTTTAGATCCGTGGGGCAAACTAAACAACAATCAGGATCCTAATTGGCAGGTTGGTGATTCTGCAACAGAAGCATCCGGTGGACGATATACTGAAGATCTAGGTAAAGGAGAAGAAGGACATTTAGTAGTAGTTAATGATACAAGAATTACAATTGATGACGCATTTTCTTTACACCCTTCAATTTCTTTTGATAGTGAACAAAATGCACATGTAACTTGGATGGATACCCGAGATTACGGATTTAAAAAGGACGATAATTATGAAGTATATTATTCCAAATTAAGGATGCGTGGAGCAGGAGATTGGGATGGCGTCTCCGAAGGACTTTCCACTTACCAAATTAAGAAAATAGATGATACAAGAGTATCAGATTTAGGAGAGGCTTCACAAGCCAGACCTTGGGCACCTTCAAGTACTCATCCAGCAATTATCGTTGATAAACTTGACAATGTACATCTTGCTTGGTTAGATAATGATAATTTATCTGCAGGAGAAGAAATTCAGTATACAAGATTGAATGCAACTGATGGTACAGGTGCAGGAGAATTAATACTAGATCCGTGGGAAATAGCAGAATTAACATCCTGGAATTCAGATAAATTAGGACCTAATTCAGGGAGAACACCAGATCAAGGAACCCCCCCCGGCTTTGCTAATGATTTAGGAAACGGGGCTCATTTAGTTTGGACAGATACAAATACATGTAATGAGGAAAGTAATAGTTACATTTACACATTGTGTTATTCACATGTACTTACAGGAATTGTAGATGTTACATTCCAACCTGGAGAGACTTATTTCCATGAAATAGAACCTGGAGAGCAAACAATGTATAATTTAACCGTGAACAATTCAACTCCAGGGCCATCAGACATTGTTGCAGACTCTTACACGTTGACACTTGAAGGAGTGCCGCTTGATTGGTCAGCAACATTATATTTCTCGAGCAATAATACAGCAATATTTGATGATACTAATATATATCTTGCAGGAGGAGAATCTGTAGATGTATTCATGAGAGTTAGAGCTCCAAATATCTATCAAGCCGCAGGGTTACAAGATGAGTTTGCCAATATTTCTGTAGTAGCAACGTCGGTAAAAGATCCAGCAATACGTTCATCCCGGTTGACGATTACTTTGATGGACATTGAATACGGAATCGATCTCGATGCAAGTCACTCATTAGTAGAAGTAGAACAGGGTAAGACAGCTAAATTCTCTATTACAATTACGAATACTGGTAATGTGTTTGATACTTTCGCCTTTTATGATCCTCAAACTATTGAAGGTGGTGCGGCTTGGAATCTTCCATTCGGCTGGGGGGTAACTTTCCCTCTAAATGTATCATTAGACCCACAACAATCGGTTACAGAATCTTTGAGTATTAGTATTCCAGCATCCCAAAATCCAACAGATGAAGCAATTAATTTACATGGGTGGTCAACTGGAGAAGACCCTCTCAGATTGAGCCCTAATCGTGGAAATTGGGATACATTAGTTTTGAAAATATTTGTAGAACTGAGAACCACAGGAAATATCGATCTCAATCCAGAGGAAACAAGTAAATCCGTAGATCCAGGAGAATGTGCTAGATATAAAATCGAAGTTTCTAAAAATTATCAAGATGGTAAATTAGTGTTTACTCTTCCAGATGCTCCAGCCCCTATGGAAATAGGTGCAGATCCAGTTGAACATTCTGAGAATAATTGGACTGTAAGTGTAGACTTTGAAGAATTTAATGCACCATTAGGAAATGACGTGGAATTATCAACTCCTCGTCCATGGACTGTAGATCGCCCTGAACATATTGTTGTAGAAATTTGTGCACCTTCAAACTTTGATTTTGCTTCAGCGGGACTTGGGCCTTCAATTACAATTAAAGCACATTTAGAAGGATTCCCCAGAGTTTCAGATTCTGTAATCTTATCAACTAGAATAAATTCAATTTATGATTTAGAATCAACAGTTAATGTGACAAACTTTGAGGTAGACCCGGGTCAAACATTATTGTTACCTATGTCAGTTTTAAATGATGGAAATACACCAGACCGTTACGATGTAAGGCTATTATCTATGAAGAACTCTACAGATGTAAATCAATTATGGGATATTTATATTCCAAGAGATTCTAATTCATTGTACCCTACCGAGAACGGATTACAAAGAGGAGATTTACAAGATTTAGAACTTGCTGTTAATGTACCAGATCAGGTCGAGGCAGGACAATATATAATGGAAATTGGTTTATTTAGTGAGGAAGCATATCAAGGCGAATTAGATAATGAAAAAACACACTTAAGAGAATTGATTACTGTAATTATCAATGTTAGAGAATTTCATGATATGCAAATTATGATAGACGATTCTGTTGAAAATGCAATAAAAATTGCAACACCAGGAAGAAGTGTGCAATATATTGTTAATGTTACTAATAATGGAAATGTTGTAGATGACGTATTTTTGAATGTACATACAGCTGATGGAGATGAATGGTCCGAAGAGCCGGGATGGGGCAGTTTAAGTTCCTGGGCAATTAGATGGTCAGAATTAGAGAATTTTGGAACAGAAGTACCCACTCAAAAAGATTGTATTGAAGTTAACGTTGTAGCAGAAGCAACAGAAAAAGGACGGTGTTATTTTGTAAATAATGGCGGAGTTTGGATGATACCTTCAATGGAGGCATATGAAGTGATTACACTGATTGCAAGTATTGATGTTGGCCCTGAGGCGACATTAATCGATCGTAGTTTAGGACTTAAGGTAACAACACCCGCAGGCTCGTCTTTAGAAGGAGGAGATTATGATGAAACCCCAACATGGGCAGATTCTGCTGCAGATACAAATGAACAGGTAATTCTGTTAAGATTAAGAGCACCTAATCTAAATCTTGTTGAAGTAAATTCTCCGTCATCTAATGAAGGTTCTGTTGGAGATACAATCCCTATCTCAATTAAAATTACCAATGATGGAAATGCTCAAGCAGATAATGTTGAAGTAATTATGTGCCAAGATCAATCAGTGAAAGATATAGAAGAAAACGGTTGCGATGAAGAAAATATTGTTTTCAGACAAGTAATCGGAGCAATTCGAGAACCTGGCGATGATGGTATTCCATTAAATGTAGAAATCACATTACAATATCCAATTGAAGCAGGATCTCATGATGTTGTTATTATCTTAGATCCAAATGATGAAATTATTGAAAAAAGTGAGGATGACAATATAAAATTAGTTGGAGATTTAAAATCAAATAATCCAATAATTGATGTTGCTGCAGAAGTACTTTCAGTATGGGCCTTACCTCTTGGTGTATTCATATTAACTACAAGTCTTCTTGGAGTAGTATATTTGGTTGGAAGGGCTAGAAGATCTGAGGCATTAGGAAGAGTTGCAGAGCAAAGTAGTTTAATTGGAGAAAATATAGATTAGAGAATTATTTTTCCTCCATGAGGTCATAAATATCAGAGACACGTTGAATACGCTTATCCGCTTTTAGTTTCCCCTTTAGGGAAGTTTCATCTCCACCCTCTAATTTGTTAGGTTGTTCTTTTGGTGGAACCTCAAACTCTTGTAATAACTCTTCTGAGCCTTTATTTATCTCATTTTCATATCTTTTTCTTTGATCTGCTATTTCATCAGAAACTATAGTTTCATCATCATTATTTGTAGAAATTAATCCAACTTCTACTTCTTTTGTTGCTTCATTCATATCCCATGTTTTTGGCTTCCATTTCCCCTTTCTTTTTTGTTTATTTTTTTGTTTATTTTTTTGTGGTACTATTTCACTTAATGTAAGTAAAAGACCTAAAATATTGGCAACAAAAAACCCTTCAATTCTAAAATTAAAAAATATAGTCAAGTCATATTCTAAAGTACCATCAATCATTTTAGGATTAATGTCAATTAGAGTTTGAAGTCTATAATTGCCCGGATTTAACTCAGTAGACCAAGATTCGCATTCATTACCAATCTTCCCGTTCCAGTTATAGATAATTTCTGAATTTTGAAATAATGTTAATGATACGGAATCATTTGTGTCTATAGTAGAAATTTCTGCTTGATCAGAAAATCCAAATTCACAATGTAATGTAAATGGTACCTTTTTACCTGTAGATAGAATATCTGGAACTTCTACAGTGTGATTATGATTAAATGTAGTTTCAGGATTATAAACCTGATTTAATGAAGGTTGTTGGTGTAAGGTTAACCAAATCAAATTTATCGATAGCCATAGAACTAACATGAAAAAGAATCTAAATTTCTTCTTCTCTTTAGAGTCCTTTACTTTTCCATTATTCTCCTTTGAGTCAGATGTCATATCCTAAATCCTCCAAAATTTTTTGCATCCATCTTAATTTTTCTTTTTTAATCTTTGAATCTGTTAAACCAGACCAAGGACCAATATTCTCCACATTAAAACCCATTAATCTGATATTTCCTCTCTCAACTCCATATGCATGTAACATACATACAGCTCTATCTCCATCACTAAATCCTCCAAAATTCACAGCACCTTCTTCATGATTAAATATTTGATGAGAAATTATAATTTTTGGTGGTTTCTCCCACTTTTTCCAAATGTCTAAGATATTCTCCAAATTATTTTTAGCATGCCCATGAGCGTGTAATAATACAATTAAATTTTCAATTTTCTTATTACAGATATAAGGTACACCATCACCATCAGAAACAATACATACAATATTTTCAATTAAATTTTCATTTAATTCAATTATAGAACCAATAGCCCCATCAGCCACAATTAAAGAGTCCTCTTCAGTGAGTTCTAAGATTTCATTTTTGGTAACATTAGCTCCAATAACAATAAAATTATTTTTAGATTTAATACTTAAAGATAAATCATAGAGATATTCCTTACGTTTTTGTATTTCCCATAGGGCATTAAGTTTTGAAATATTTTCACTTAACCATTTTAATACGTATTCGTCATCTTCAATTTCCCATTTAAAAAAATCACGTATTCTTTGTTGGTATTCCAAACAAACGGGGGTGAAGTTTGATGGTTGCACTATTACAACCACAGAGGTTATAGTTCAATAACCATAATCATTTAACTAATGTTGTGCCCACACCATTAGAGCCACCTGAGATAGAAGAAAACTATCTATTCGCAAGATATCCATTTTTACCTCAGGCAAAAGAGTGGTTGAACGCTTTAAGTATAGAGGAAAACATCACACTTCAGATGTTAATTGAAGATCCATTTATGGAACCAGCTCGAACACGTGGTATGTTAAGATTAATTGAAATGATTGAACATTCAAAAGGAGTAGACATGGAGTCACTCTCAGATATATATACTAGAAATGGCCAATTAATGGAGGCATATTCTTATCTATTTGCAAAATTAATTATTTGTTCAGCTGCTGATGAAATTCTAGTATCTCGATGGGCTCAAGCAGAAGCAGAACTCGCAGAAAAAAGGCTTTCAGTGGAAGGGGAAAAATTAGAACTAATCGCTAGAACATATGTTGAAAAAATTTCTCATGAAAAAAATGAATTTTATCGACCTAAAATTTGGGATGGGAAAGGCATCCGTCTTTTTGGCCATAAAAGAGGGATATGGAAAATAGGGTTAATTGATTTCATTGAACTTTGCCCAAATATCTCCGGTTCTAGGTGGCGCTTAGCTAATCATGAAATTGAACAAGGTTGGATTACTCTTACAGATGAAGAAAATTATTGCAGTGATGCACAATTATCTAGGCTTTTAAGAGAGAAAATAAAAGTTGAGATTCAAAGAGATGTAAGAGAACAAATTGAAAAATTAGATGATAAACAAATACCAGGTTTAGAAAACCATGTGAAAAAAGTTATTGAAACGATTGGAAAATTTAAGAAGAGAGAATTAGAATTAAGTATGGTTGATCAAGAAGATTGGCCACCTTGTATGCATAAAGCAATTACTGAATTAGCAAGAGGAGTAAATGTAAATCATACTGGTAGATTTTTTCTTGCATCAATGGCTTCCAAGTTAGCCTTACCTCAAAAAGACGCAGTAGCATTTTTCAATAATGCCCCTGATTTTAGTGAATCAATCACTTCATATCAAATAGGCCAAATTTATGAAATGGATTATACCCCAACAAGTTGTGAAAAAATGAAATTAGGTGCAAATTGTGCTGTTGAATTCGGAGACGACTCACTTTGTGATAAAGAGTGGTTAAAAAATCCAGTACAATATGTTGCAGTTAAACAAGGATGGAAAGGTAAAAAAATTGATATTAAGAAAGAAAATTAGTATAAATCCTAACATTAAACCGTGATATCTTTTAATTAGAGCAATTACGGAGGCTTGAAACGCTATGGTAAAAAGGACGCTAGTTTTAACAATCGACAGGGATAATGACCTTGGAACTAAAGCAGCTATTAGAGGTCCAGTAATTGGTAGGAAAAGTGTCTTAACAGCAGCACTTAAACTTGGAATAGCAGATCCTGAAGAAAGTGATACTAATGCAATATTGGGAGCATTAAATAAACATGATATGTTAATTGATAATTCTGAAGAATCAGAACAAGTTGAAGTTGCAATTCTTACAGGAGATGAAAAAGTAGGATTACGTAGTGATAGAATTATTACAAGCCAACTAGAAGAAGTCATAAAAGAATTTCAACCAGATAGAGCAATTTTAGTTACTGATGGTGCTGAAGACGAATCAGTTTTACCAATCATCCAAAGCCAAGTAATGGTAGAACATATACAAAAAATAATTGTTAAACAATCTAAAGGTATAGAAGGAACCTATTACATCATCGCAAAAGCATTAGAAGACCCAAAATGGAGAGCAAAAATGCTTGTACCATTGTCTATTTTCTTGATTATACTTGGTTTAGGGATAATGATTCCCGGAGGAGGAGTACTAATTGGAGCCATGCCATTTCTTTTGGGAGGTTATATTCTTGCTAAAGGACTTGGAGTTGATGATACTGTTGCTAGGGTAATGAGTGATATGAGAGAAAATGTAGATGCTGCAATGTTTTCTAGTATATTTTGGCTTGGAGGAGTATTTACAGGTATACTTGCAATTGTATCGGGATGGAATGAATATGTTGATAGTAATCAAGGAACACTAACAATTCCTTTGGCTCTCGATGTATTCCATTCATCATTAACTTGGATAATGATTACATTTTTACTGATGATTGGTGGATTACTATTATTGAGATTAAAAAGAGGGTCATTTTCAGGACGTATGATTGTAATTTCTGCTTTTGCAATGGTAGTTTATTCATGGACAGATGCAGCATTAACAATTCTAACTGAAGCATTTGCAGATGTTGATTATGCGTTCGAAGCGGCATCAATTTTACCAGAATTCTATATTCCTTTCATTTGGATAGTTATTTTGTGGATGACTTCAACCATTGTACGTAGTCTTAAAGATCGTACAACACAAGGAAATACGTATTGGGGAATATAATCCACTTTTATCATAATTTTTTATTATTTGAAGGGATAAAATTAGATAGTATGGCACCAATAATTGGTGCAAAAATATACAAAATTAAATAGCCACTATCAGTTACTAAGTTTGGACCAATACTTCTAGCGGGATTCATACTAGATCCTGTAAAACCACCAAAAAAGTATGACAAGACACCTACCGTTAATCCGACACCTAATGCTAATGTAAAGAGACTCACCTTTTTCCTTACGAGAACATGAATAGAATACATTAGTAGTAGAGTAATAATTATTTCAATTAGGAAAGAAATGTGAAATTCTTCATTAGGAACTGTAGCCCCACTAGTTGTAATCAATGCAGCAATCAAACCTCCAGAAATTTGAGCAAGAATATATCCAGGCAGGAGCTTTTTTTCAAGGTCTCCATTTACAGCAAATGCAATTGAAACAGCAGGATTAATATGAGCTCCAGAAATTGGTTGAAAAATCATTATTGCAAAGAATACAGAGGTACCAAAAGTAATACTTACCGCTAAATGACTCCACCCTAAAGCAATACTTCCGGTTCCTAAACAAACCATTAGGAATGTGCCGAAGAATTCAGCAGCATATTTTTTCCACACATTTAATTCCAATTGAATTTAATTAATCATTTTTCTCATCTGATTCTATATAGAAAATACGATAAAAGTAGCAGGTATTATCAAAAAAGTCGTATAGCAATGTGCATGCAGTGGTGGATTTTTGCGTTGATACTTATATCCATTTATTGTATCCTTATTGTGATTTTACGTTGGAGTTTTCCAGAGAAACATCTCAATTGGGAAAGTATTAATTTAGAAAAATTAGAATTTCCATCTGAATTTATGTGGGGGGTTGCAACAGCATCGCATCAAATTGAAGGGAATAATAAAAACAATTGGTCAGAATTTGAATCTAATAAAAAATTAGAATTGAGCGGAATTGCTTGTGATCATTGGAATCGATGGAAATCTGATTTTGATTTAATTGAAAATTTAGGTACAGGGCATTATAGATTTTCAATAGAGTGGAGTAGAATCCAACCAAAAGAAGAAGAATGGAGTGATGAGTCATTAGAACAATATTCACAGATGGTAGAAGATTTGATTTCAAGAAATATCGAGCCAATGATTACATTACATCATTTTTCTCATCCAATTTGGTTTCAAGAAAAAGGCGGTTTTGAAGTAGAATCAAATATTAATTACTGGATTACTTTTTGTGAAAAAGTGTTTTCTAAATTAGGACAGCGTGTGAAATGGTGGTGTACAATAAATGAACCCACAGTTTTCACAGCGATGGGATATGTGCTCGGTGAATTTCCCCCAGGAGCCCGCTCTTTCAAAAAAACTAGAGCAGTTTCTAGGAATCTGATGATTGCACACGCAAGATGTTATAGGGCATTGAAAAAGATGAAAGGAGGAGAACAAGCAAATATTGGATTGGTGAAAAATATCAATATCTTTGACCCATACCGTAGATGGAATTTACTTCATTGGATACAATCTAAAATACTTGATGAGATGTTCAATAAGTGTTGGTTAAGAGGATTAAAGACAGGGAAATTTAGGACTCCTTCATCATTATTTTCAAGTAAAATACCAGGGCTAAAAGGTAGTAGTGATTTTATTGGAGTAAATTACTATACTCATCTTTTAGCGACGCCATTCATGCCTACAACAGTTGAAATTGATCCATTAATTAGACCCTGGGAAGAACGAACAGATTTCCGCTATCCGATGTATGCTGAAGGTTTGAGACGTTCTTTTGAAATGGTAAAAAACTTGAATTTACCAATCATAGTAACTGAAAACGGAGTTGCTGATGATGATGATGATATGAGGCCAGAACATATTCGTAGGCATTTATGGATTACATCTAAAGCAATTAAAGACGGATTTGATATTAGAGGATTCTATCATTGGAGTTTAATGGATAATTTTGAATGGGCAGAAGGATATACACAGAGATTTGGACTTTATCATGTAGATTTTGAAAGTCAGGATAGGACGCTTAAAGAAAGTGGGAAATTGTATTCCAAAGTAATAGAAGAAAACACAATTCCACAGGTAGTAATTTTAGCGGGAGGATTAGCCACTCGTCTAGGAAAAATAGCAGAAGATAAACCTAAATCATTGATTGAAGTTAATGGTAAACCAATGTTAAATCATATTCTTGATTGGGCAGAAAGTCAAGGGTGTAGGAAAGCACTGGTCTTAACTGGACATCTTGGCAATAAATTTGAAAATTTTAAACATAGAGGGATATCATTAACTTTCCATCAGGAATCAGAACCACTTGGAACTGGTGGAGCATTATGGAATGCTAAAGAATTGTTGGATGATGAATTTATTTTACTTTGGGGCGATGATTATCATCCAATTAATTATTCATCAATAGTTAAACATCATCGACAAAACAATTCATTACTTACGATGACGGTTACAGAATCTCATGATTCTATGAATTTAAGACATAGTGATGGAAAGGTAGTCGCTTACAATAAAACAGATCAAGAATCTAATTTTAATGGCTATGAAGCAGGTACAAGCATAATCAAAAAATCATTACTCTATGATTATGGTAAAGAAGGAAAATGGAGTTGGGAAGAAACAATTTATCCCAAACAATCTGGAGAAATTACAGCCTATATTGATAATACAAAATTTTGGGATATGGGCACCCCAGAACGACTTTCAAAGTTAGAAAAATTCTTTCAAAACAGCTGAACTTGATGAGGAAACTAACGAGTAATCCGGTAAAATCTCAGGGTTTTCTACAAGAGTTAGAATCATTCCTCCAAATCCTCCACCCATCATACGTGCTCCATATACTCCTTTGGTTGATTGTAACGATTTTATCTTTTCATCAATTTCAGGTAAACTAACGCCGAGTAATTTAAGGGATTCATGCGATTGATTCAATAATATTCCTAATTCTTTAGCAGATGCATTTAATGCTTTTTTTACTCTAGAATTTTCTTCAATTACATGTGTCTTTAGGTAATCATTTTTTTTGTCATAATTTGTCGAAGAAAGACTTCTATGTATTCCGGAATCAACTAATTTGAAATGCCAGTTATTAGGAAGATCTAGATATTCAACAGAGTAATCTGAGAAATTAATCAATGTAGCCTTCCCCTTTTTTGCAAACATCATAGCCATTTGATCAAGTAGTCCACATGGCGTTTTTAGAACCTCATGCTCTATTCTTTGAGCTTCTTTACAAATTTCTAAGGGATTATTCAATTCTTTAGCACATAGAATTACAGCTAAACATAATGCTGCTGATGATGACATTCCTTTACCAATTGGAATATCACTAGAAATTTGAAGATCTGCTGGTCCCCCTCCAGCCGCCTTCCATAATTTGATAACAGTAGGGTCCCCAGAAAAACCATTTTCACTTTTTTTAACCTCAAGAGTTAGATGAGAATTGATAGTAAATGGAAGCGACAATCCTCCTTCATAATCTGTGTGCTCT
>MDSV01234070.1_pt1 | contig 11378 bp, 18 predicted proteins | sample 810851 | NCBI WGS metagenome assembly MDSV01 (sample SAMN05326640, study PRJNA326480) | marine metagenome | isolation source: seawater | place: Atlantic Ocean: North East | collected 2012 | reverse complement strand
GCTGAAAACCACTAGTGTCTGTAATTGTATAGCGAAATGTAAAAGTTTTATTTTGCTGGTTAGGTAAACTAGTATTAAATGCACCTAAATACATTAAGTTATTAACACCTGTAGGATTTGTTACACCCGCCATAGTAGTTGTTTGGTTGCTGTACTCGGCAGAAAATCCTGATGCTGCTATTGGTAATACCTCAAAATTATACGCACCTGCTCCATACGAACTCATAGGGGCAATTGCAGGAGTGGTTGTAACAGTACCTGTATTATATTGAAACTGTAAAATAGTTCCTGAGGCAAATCTTAATTGACCGCCTACAGTAACCGTATTTTTTTGTATTATACTTACATTCCAACCACTTCCAGCACCACCTGCTACATTTATAGTCATAAGAAAATAAGGTGAGGCAGCTTGCATAGATTGATTTGGGGACGCAGGAATTGTAACAGGACTTGTATTTTGTCCTTGATCTGTAGCAGGAAAACTGCCGTTAGCTGTATCTAAATTTAATGTAGTATTACCTGTAGGCACCAATTGTAAAGATGCTCGTCTTTGAGGAGAATCACACGCTACATTAGCCGCAATACTGTAATTAAAAGTTTCTGCACCATCTACTGATTTTACTAAAGCATTTTGAGTTACAATACCATTTGTTCCTACTAAATTAAATGTAGAACCAGCAGGCCCGGTAATGGTAGTTGTAAAAGATCCTGCTGCATTAGTATAAGTTCGTCCTTCTTGTCCTGTCCAATAAGTAATTATTACATCATTAGGAAAAATTTGTGAATTACCAGTATATACAGCAGCAACGTTATCGTTCCCTACCTTTAAGGCGGCTAATGTGCTTTCTGCTAAATTTGTGGGCATACTATGTTGTTATTAAATATAAAGTTTTTGGATCATAGCAATCTATAGTATATCCTGCTGAAGAAGCAGATGTATAAGGAGTTGCAAAATCAATAGTAAGAGTTGTTCCTGTTAATGATGCTATTGTACCAGTTGTTCTTGTAGTATTGCCCGGTGCTGTACCTGTTATATATACAGTTTTACCTTGGCTAAAATAAGCCGTAGTAGTTACTGTAAATACAACTTGATTAGCACTGCTTGGGTTTGAGGCTGTAGTACCTCCTGTTTGTTTTAAATAGTCATATTGTACTTGTGTGCCTTTCCAAAAATCAAGTAATGATTTTGTATTGCTATTTGTATAATCAAAGTAAGGCTGCCCACCAATTATGTTTGTTAAATTTGCCATTTTTTATTTTTTTGTTTTTTATGTAAGCTATAGCAATTAAAAAGTTACTGTATCACTAGCTCCGGTAACTGTTACTATAAATATACTATTGCCTGTTGATGTATCACCAGTTGTTGTTTGAGCACCTGCAGTTCCATTAACTGTGCACCCGGCTGAAAAAGTAGCACTAACTATACCTGAAACTTTTATTATAACAACACCGCTGCCGCCAGCACCTCCAGTTTGTACATCATACATACCGCCGCCGCCGCCGCCGCCTGTTCCGTTAGTTCCATCTGTTGCTACAGTTCCAAGTATTGCTCCATTACCGCCACCGCCTAATCCACCGGCCATAACTGGGGTTGCGTTACTTCTTCCACCACCACCACCTCCAGCAAAATAAACATTTCCGCCATTGACTTCGCCAACACTGTAAGTAGTTGCCATTGATGTTGTAATAAGAGTACTTATTGCTCCTCTACCACCTTCTCCAGTTTGGCCAAATGTGCCATCACCACCTCCTGCTGTAGCGGCACCACCACCTCCACCGGCAGGATAAACATTAGGAGACCCAACACCAGCAGCACCATCATTACCCTGTGAAGGTGTAGTCGCAGGCGTATTACCTGCACCTCCGCCTAAACCAGTACTTCCTCCTCCTATAGAAGTTCCACCACCACCTGATCCTCCGTCAATACCAGTTCCAACAGCACCAGAGCCGTTACCACCACCACCACCTGCTGATGTTATGGTAGCAAATGTGGAATTATTTCCACTAAAACCTTTAGGGCTAGTTGTAGGATAATTAGCACCTGCCCCTCCAGTTCCAACAGTTACTGTATAGCTAGTACCTATAGCAACGCTAGAAAGAGAACCAGTTCTATAACCACCAGCTCCACCGCCACCTGAATTGCTATTACCACCGCCACCACCGCCACCGGCAACAACTAAAAAATCAATATCAAAATTATTTACAAAAAAGGGATCAGTACCTTTATAACCAAAATTAACATTGGTTGTTGATTTACGTAAATTGCCTGCGGGAATTCCTGTACTTCCTTTATATAGTGGCATAATATTATGGTGTTACAAAATAAAGTGTATTAGCATCTTTAGATCCCAGAGCTGCATATTGTGCAGCGGTTCCTGTCCATACTAACGCATCAGCTGTTTGATTTTGATCATCTACAGAAATAGCCGTTTGTATTGTTTGTGGATAAAATGTTTTTATATCTGGCATAATATTATGATATTAGCCAACCAAAAGTTGCATTGATATAAACAAATCGTATTGGTTGGTTATTAGTTATTGTTAATGTTTGATTGACTCCTTCTATATTAGCTGCTGCAACTGTAACAGTTTGAGTGCCTATCTTTTTTACAAGAATAACAGTGCCTGCAATTGTTACACTAGTCGGGAGTGTTATCGTAAAAGCTGAAGCTTGCTTTAAAACATATATAGAATTTTGTTGTAAAGTTGTATTTCCAGTTATTTCAAATGCCTGTGCACCGGCTATCCCGAGTAATCCAGCACTTGGCATGTCTATTGTTAATCCCATATTATTTTAATTTATTACCCATCCGTTATTAGTATCAGCATAAAGCAACTCAAAAGATTCTGTAGAGGCGTCTAATACTAAACTAGTTGATCTCATTATTTTTTCTGATCCATTAGGACTAATTGTCCATGTAAAAGAAGGCATTGTATAAACCCCTGATGCATTCAATGCAGATAAATTACTTATTTTAATACTATTTCCTGCTACACCTGCTGGTAAAGTCAATGTTGAATTTGCTGCAATATTACTAAGAACATAGTAATTAAAATTAGCTGCTGTTGCACTGGCTGTTAAAGTACCACCAAAAGTATATCCTTGCTTTAAAGTAACAACTCCATTGGCAGGAGCTGAAATTATAAAGTTATCAAAATCAATTGAAACAACAGGAACATCTGTATTTCCTCCAAAATCATACGTAGCCCCATTTGCAGTTCCTAATACATTTAATGGATTATGTGACACCGCCTTAGTTGCTGTATCGTAATATAAAAAATTACTTTTTGCAGCAGTCGGTATTGTATTTAATTTAACTACTTCTGAATCTATATTAAATGTACTAGTAGATATATTAAGAGTTCCATACCCTTGTCTACCAAATGTAGCTAAATATGTTCCCGTGTCGTATGCTACAACTAAATATATATTAACTGATGCATCTAATATTTGTCCTCCTGCTGAAGGAAAAGCCGTAGTATATGTGCTGTCAACAAAATATAAGTTTTGTCCTGTTGGTATAGCTGCAAATATTGAAGCAAAATCTGTTCTGTTACCAGACGATATAGTTATTGAAGTTGTGTTTGCTGTAATTGTTTCTCCTGTTGTTAAAGTTGCAGGAGAAGTAACTGCTTGGAATAAAGCACCAGCGGCATTTTGAATACCGTAAAATAAACGGCCTGTTGTTATGTTTGTAGGAGGTCCTGCTAAAGTTTCGCTAAGACCTGGTAAAGCTTCCGCTACACCTGAAGAAAGAGCTGGTAATTGAAACCAATTATTATCTACTTTAAGTGATGTAAGATAACCTTGATTTACTAAACTGCCCTGTGATGCATTACCAGATACTTGTTGTTCTGATAAAGCAACACCACTTGAATTTTGTAATTCAACACCTGAGTTTGATAGCACACCTCTTGTACCATTTGTAGCTATAGCAGTAAAACTATTTTGTCCCATTATAGTCCTGCCATCAGTAGATGTAGTGTTGGTATCTTTTACAATTTCTTGTGTGAATCTAGTGCTGTTAGTTACAATATTAGATCCTGTTCCTGTACCAGAAACCGTAAGATCTGTGCCGTCTGTACTCATTAGTACATTATTAGCATCACTACCAAATTTAATTCTGCTTTCAGATGTTGGTAATTTTATATCTCCGTATACAGTAAGATTTCTTGGATCAGTTGTAGGACTGGATGTACCAATTGTTACATCACCGTCTGGTACTTCTATATTTCTTGTTACCTTTAAAGTACCAATAGCTTGTGTTTCAATTTGTGTTGCTCCTGTATCAAATTTAAAATCTGTAAAAGCAACCATACCGCCTGTGTATGTTTGGCCAGCATCTAAAGTAACATTAAATCCCCAGTCTGTATATTTACTAGCACCCGATGTTACATATTGTGTATCGTTTGCTGCAGGACTTGAATTTGAAAAATCCGGAACATTAAAAGTTGTCACAGTTCCTGAATGAGCAACACCACCTATTGTTCCTGACCACGTTGCTGAATTTGCTGCAAAATCTGCTAAATCATAATCGACCGCAAACTGGCCATTATTATAATCTCTTATAACTAAAAATACTTGACCAGAGCCAAGTGTGTTTAAATATATATCTGAACCTGTATTTACTGTAGCACTTTTTAAAACAACATTATTTAAAGTAGATCCCGCTAAGGTTCTTACTAAAGCTCTTTCATAAGCCGTGCCTTCTCTATTTACTGTTAATGCAAAACCAAGCGGTATTGTATCAGTAATATTTGCAGCTGTTTGGCCATTAATATAAGCTTTTAAACTATCTATTGTATAATTACGTGTAGCAAGTGCTGAAGTTGATGCAGAGTCAGTACCTAAAAGCTTGTCAGCTCCTTCTATAGTAGAGTCTATTGTATATGTACTGATTTTTGCCATCTTATCCTTTTAATTTAGTTCCAACTGTGCTCATTTTTACTTTTGCTGTAATGGGCATAGATTGATTAGGGTTTTTTACTTTTGCTTGTTGAATATCAACGCCTGGCATTACATTCGATGTTCTTAGTTTTAATCCTGTTTTCATTTTTATATTTTTTATTGATCGGTTATTAAAGCTTCTATAACACCATTAGCCGTTCCAGCTGTAACCCAAGCTTTTACTTCTTGTGCTAAAATTCCTTCATTCCAAAGAATAAGATCTAAGCTATCCATATTAACTATTCCTTTGGTATTAGAAGGGTAAACTGGTACATCATATACTAAGTTAGCCCCTACTGGGTCATAATACGTATACGAGATAGTTGCTACTTTATTTGTTCCTACAAAATTATCTGGAAAAGTTAAAGTATATCCATCTATTATAAAGTTTACACCTTCAACCCAATTTTCTACTGGAGCACCTGAACCTTGCTGAACTGTCATAGTTGCTGCAGGCCGAATATTTATATTCGTAATAGGCTCCGGGTTTGAATTAGGAATATTAAATGTTGATTGAGTTCCATCAGGTATAGTTAAGGATAAATCCACTTGTCTTACTTGATATGCACCTGCACACATTTTTTTTCTTAAAACTACAGCTTTTATAATGGCCCCTGAAGCTATAGCGAATGTATTAATTGGTGCTCCTGTTTGGGCATTAACTGTGGTTGTCATTAATCTTTTTGCCATTTTTATTTATTTTTTTGTTTGTTAAATTTTTTAATTGCTTGGCTGTACACTTTATCAATATAAGTTGCACGTTTCATTATAATGTTTCTTTTAGCAGAACTTGGTAATTCTTCTTTATTAATTAAAATACGATAAATTTTATTTAATAAAAGCTTACCTTTTTGGCTAACTTTATATTTATTGTGATCACCTCTTCTTCCAACACCTTTATGAGACTTATCAATCCAGCCTTGTTTTTGTAATCTATAAAATCGTCCTTTATCCCATGAATAATACAATGTACCATCTTTAAAGTCTTGAATAGTAAAATATACTATAGGATCTAAATAAAATAAAAGTTCTAAATCAGCTATACTTAAATTATTATTTCGTGTAGCCCATCTTGAAACTAATCTATAGTACTTTAAAAAATCAACTTTAAGCTCACCGCGAGTAATAAAGTCTGTTCTATTCATTACAGTACCGCTACAACGTCTCTGACGTTTATAACTTTATATATTTTTTCTTCAAATTCTGTAGGGAATCCTGCTACTCTGTCAAATAAAATTGTTTGATTTTTTTTAACTATATCAGGGCCAGAAGACACAACTATTGCTTTTCTATATCTTATATCTTCTCTATGCTTTTCAGCAAGTTCTAAGCCACCCTCTGTGGTTTTAGAAGGTTCTGTTATTTCATCTATAACTATATAATTTCCTATTGCTTTCATTCTTCACGTATATTTGAAATTACACAATCAGTTGACAAAATAGTTGTTGCTACAGAAATAGCATTATTTAATGCACTTTTAGTAACCAATAAAGGATCTATAATTCCTGCATCTATCATGGGTTTTTTACATCCACAAGTTACATCTATTCCTTCTCCCCATTTTGTTAAAGAGTAATCTTCTGCATTCAATCCTGCGTTGGACAATATTTTGGTAAATGGAGCCGCTAAAGCATCTTTTAAAATGTTTACTCCTGTTAAAGACCCGGCATTGAGCTCTAATTCCCAATCTTGGTTTGCAACATAAGCAAGGGCTGCTCCTCCTCCGGGCAGTATTCCTTCTTTACGAGCTGCTTTAACAGCATGAATAGCATCATCTACTCTGTCTTTTTTTTCTTTAAGCTCTACGTCTGTATCGGCACCTACATATACAATTGATACACCGCCACATAATAAAGCAAGACGATCATTTAAGTGTTTGGTTAACACATGATGATCTTCTTTTTCTAAAACAGATTTTAAATATTTAATACGTTCTTGTGCTTCTTTTGATTTTTCAGAAATCACTAAAACCGTACCTTCTTTATCAGAGATAGCTTTATCAGCTTCTCCTAACATGTCAGGGGTTATCGAATCAATCGAATCCCCAAGGCTTTCGTCAAAAACTTTAGCCCCGACAAGCAATGCCAGATCGTCTAGAATATCCTTTCGCTTAAGTCCAAAGCTGGGTGGATCTATAACATTGACCTTAATATTACCCTTTACTGTATTCATCGCCAATGCCGTTAAAGGCTGCGATTCAAGTGGGGCAATAAGAAGTATGCTTCTATGAGACTTTATAGCATACTCTAGGATGTCTTGTATTTTTCTTATATTAGATATATCCGATGCACTAATAAAAATTAAAGGTTTTTCTAATTCTGAAATTTCTTTTTCTTTATTAGTAAAAAAATGATGTGACTTATATGTGGAATTAATTTTTGTTCCTTCTACAGTATCAACATATGTGTCATTAGTAGGGGAAGTTTCCATTGCAACAATACCATTTTCACCGGCCTGTTCAAAAGCACTTGATATTAAACCTCCAAGTACTTTATCGTTATTTGCAGATATAGTTGAAACATTATTTAATTTATTGCTATCAACTTCAATAGATTTATCATTTAAAATAGAAATAACATGATTTTTAAAAATATCAATACCTGCTTTAATATCTCTAAAAGAATGTTCTTTGCCTTTCCATTTATTATAACAGTCGATTATGGCCTGCGTTAGTACTATAGAGGTGGTGGTACCATCGCCTGCCATACTCGCTGTTTGTTGGGCTGCTTGTTTCATCATAGCAACACCTAAATTTTCAACTGGACTTGACAAAAGTATTGAATTAGCTACGGTAACCCCATCTTTTGTAACATAAGGATTACCAAAGTCATCTTCTAATACAACTGTTCTGCCGCTTGCTCCTAAAGTAGAACTTACAGCATTTGCAATTTTATTTATACCTAAAGTTAATTTATTTTTGGCCTGTTCATCAAAGTGTAATTCTTTGACAAGCTTAGGCCCTCCAAATTGTGCCATTTAATTTAATTTAATTTAATTTATTTTATTTTAACAATTCCATCTTCTTCTAGCTGCTTTACCTCTTTTTGAACTCCAACTTCTAGAACGTGCGCAAAATGATTTACGTCGTTTAGCCGCTTTGCTATCAGGATCTAATTTAGATGGAGCAGTTGTAACAGCAGTTTGTAAATTACTTCCGGGATTATCACTTTTATATTTATTAACGCCTTTTTGTGACATGCCCCCTCCGGCAGCTCCGCCGGTTCCTGTTGGGTTTGCTTTATTATAGTAACCCAACGATTTTTTCTTGGATGGTGCCGCTGGTTTTTTAGGCATTACTTGTTATCATCCCCTGTTGGTGGCATTCCAAATGCAGCACTAATAACATCACCGCCTGCTTTAGCAACGGATAAAGCATTTTGTAAACCTTGTGCATTTTGTTCCGTTCTTTTATCAGCCATTTTAAGTGCCCATGCAGCTTGCGATGGTGCTTCTTTTTTAAACTGTGTTTGCCCTTTAAATGTCATAGGACTGTTTTCTTGATCCTTCAGTTCAATTGACTCCCCACCGTAGTTATCTTTCATAAGTGCCGGTGCTTGGCTAATTAATTTTGAATCTTTTTGGCTAAAATTTCCCTCACTGTGCTTTTCTTTAGAACCCATATGCATTTTAAATCCAGACCCCTCCGGCGCCATAGGCACCATATATTTTATTGGGTCGTCGTACATTTTTATAGGGTTACTGTACTTCATCGTAACAGGACTTTCTTCCGGTGCCGCTAGTATTTGCTCTTTTAATTTTTCAGGTAATTGATCTTGATTACCGACTAAAGCTTTTTTAATAGGATTATCCATTTCGTCTAATTTTTTTTGAATTTTGTCTGCTCTGTCTTCTAAATTATACATACGACGATCCACGTCATCATTCATTGTAGAATGATAGGTATCGTACCTGCCTGTTTCATTAAAAGCCATTTTCATAGCTTTGTCTCTTAGCTTTTTTATTTTTTCTTCTAGTCTTTTCTTTTTAGAATCTGGCATAATTTTAATTATTAATATTAAATGTCAGAGAGATATAATTGTCTCCACAGTTTTTTGCAAAATTTAGCGTAACTGCTCTAATTTTGTAATCTTTCCCCTGACTTTGATAAATTATCTGTTATGTGACCAATGTTTTGATAAAAAAGTATGATCATGCTTGATGTCTCCTGCTAATTTAGAAATATGTTTTTCGTCTGCAGTTTGATTTTCGTCTTTGTATTTGCCACCAAATTTTTGATCGTCTAATACATCTCTTTTTAGGTAACTAATATGTGCAGCGTCGTCTTTCATTGCTGCTTTAGCGTTTCCTTTTGTAATTTTTGTGTCCATTTTGTTATTATTAGTTAGTTGTACCTTGGCATTTGCACTTGTTCTCACCACATGAGCATTTTGCATGCCTGTCATACTCAAGTGTTTTATTTAGTAATAGTCTGTCTATAGTATCATCTTGTAATTTAATCAACATGCTCTCTAAAGTGTCTTTAGCACTAATTAGCATTTCAATTTTCATTTCTAAATTGCTAATTTTCTTTTTTGCAGCTTCTAAATCATCCGGCGCGCGACCAGTGATGGAGGCAATTACCATTGCAATACTTGCCGCGATCATGCCGATTAAAGTATTTACTATTTGTGAATTTTCTTTTGGTATAGTGTATTTTGTTAAATAATATAAGATTAGAACAACTAAAAAAAACACAATAAGGCTTCCAATATAGTGGCGTATGTCTTTCGCCACGCCGTTTTTTATGTTCATCATCTGCTTCTATTTTATTTATTCATTTTTTTCTTCTTTTTCAAATGTTTTAACCACTTTTGGGCCTTCAATAGCTTTAAGTTTTTTGTTATAATGCTCAATTGAAGAGTCAATTGCTCTTTCAGCACCGCCCAATGTTTCGCGTCTGGTTATATCTGACCATTGCTCTTCATTTTCTTTCTTAAATTCAGTTTGAAAGTAGCCCGATGGCAGTTCAACTATCCGCCAATTGCTTTTTTTGGTTAAATGTTTCCACTCGTTGATTATTTCTTCTGGTATTCTTGGTTGCTGTTGCATTCCGGTGTTCCAGGTTCTTGTATTGTAATAAAAATACGTCATTGTATAAGGTTTTAATTGGTTAATTAGTGGTCTTTTTGGTACCCTAGACCTTTGGAGGGTTATATTTGGGGTTATTTCTTAAATCTTCTGCTTGTTAAAGTGTTATCTACTGTTATTCCACCGTCTCTGCGTGTGATATAATTAATTACCTCTTTAACTTCTTTTTTTTTATCAGATTTTTTTTCTTTTTTAGCCATAATTAAGTTTTTTTAAAATTTAAAGTTATGAATTTACTTTTTTATCCAGCTGGTTAGCTTTTTAAATAAATTCACTACCTTGTTTTTTATTTTTAAAGCTTTCTCTTTTATTATCTGTATCATATTGTGATTTTAAGAGTTTTTAGTATTTATACCCTTTAAGCTTAATAGGATTCATACCATAAGTTATAGGATTTTTCTTTTCTTCCTTAAGCTGTGGGTATTTTTTAAGTACATTTTTTATTATACTTCCGGGATTTGATGCAAAGTGTGCTAATTTAATTGCCGACTTTGCTCTTTTAAGTGTGTTAATAGGATATGTGCCATTGGGCCCAGCAAAATCATCAGATTTTACACCTTTATATTTACCAGCATTTGACATACCTGGTTTTTCCCGTATTTCTGATATTGTTTTTTTCTTAGGCATTTTATTTTGTTTCTTTAGTTTTGTTTGGACTAGCGGAAGCATCCCATGTAGCCTTATCTACAACCTTCCCATTAACTTTATATACTGTAGTTGTGGAACCTGGAGTTGTTTTAGTTATTTTACCAGATTTATCTGCCCCAGCAGCTGCATTAAGTCTTCGTCTTTCTGCGGCCGATAATGCATTCCACTCCGCATCTGACATTTTTTTACCTTGATAACCGGTTGTTGTTTTTGTTTCAGGAGTTTGAGTAACTATTTTTGTTCTAGTTGTATTCGTGTCTTTGCCTGTTTTTTGAATATTATTTAATTCCTCTTCTGGAGTTGATTGATCTTCTCCGCTAGGTTTTGTTTTCTTTTTTCTAACTGCTTTGCCTATTGCTTTACCTAGGTTACTCATATCATAGGCTCTAACCGATGTATACGGATCATCATCTATTATAGGTGTGTATTTAAGAGGGCTTGACCCTGGAGGCAGCATTGAATCGGGTGTGTCGTCACAATACCCCATTTTATCTACGTGGTGCTCATCCCTGAAATTACTAGGAGAGTCTATTTCTTTAGAGCCGATACCCGGCATTTTAAATCCTGTGTTTGGTGGAAATTTTGGCATAATATTTTTTTTATTTATCGTATTTACTTACTCGACCTTTAGCGTTTTTTTCTCTTTTAGCCCTTGCTTTTTGTGCGGGTGTTAATTCGCTCCAAGTGCTTGGTG
>MDSV01141002.1_pt1 | contig 11378 bp, 8 predicted proteins | sample 810851 | NCBI WGS metagenome assembly MDSV01 (sample SAMN05326640, study PRJNA326480) | marine metagenome | isolation source: seawater | place: Atlantic Ocean: North East | collected 2012 | reverse complement strand
GTCAGCGTCAAAGATGGCTCCGAAGAAAATTCAGTTTTTCATTAGCAAGGCTAATTAAATTTGTAAATTCAATATCCATTTTTAATAAATCAAAAATTCATTTTCCTCATTGTCTTCAATCTCAATAAATTGAAAACCTTCTGAGCCTACTAGTGTTTCCTTTGAGTTCGAAAGATTATCATTTTTTCCAAATGCTTCATATATAGTTTTAGCATCTTTTATTTTATTTGAAATTTGTCCAGTTTCATAATCAATTTTTATCAATTCTACACCTGAAGGTATTATGAATGGCAAGGCTTTTTTGCTTTCATAATAGTTTGTTACAAAATTTTTAAAAATAGGCACTGCTACAGATGAACCTGTTTCTCTTTTTCCTAAAGAAGCTGGAATATCAAAGCCTGTATATACACCTACGATAATATCAGACGTAAAACCTAAAAACCATGCGTCAGTATTATTATTTGTAGTACCTGTTTTTCCAGCTATTTCAATGCCTTCAATTTTAGTTTTTCTTCCAGTTCCTCTATCTACCGCTCCTTTTAAAATAGAAATCATTTGATAAGCATTTACCTCATCAAAAATAATTTCAGACTTATTGATTATCTTTGGCTGAGGCAGATCTTCAATATAAGGTTGATTACAATTTTCACAGGTTACTTGATCAAGAATAAATATATTTTTGCCTCTTCGATCTTGTATTCGATCAATTAAACTTGCTTCTATCATTTTGCCCCCATTTGCTATAGAGGCATAAGCTGATGTAAGTTTAATCAGAGATGTTTCTCCAGCCCCCAATGCCATTGATAGTACTGGAGGCATATTAGACATTATATTTGCTCTCTCAGCTACTTCTGCTATCTGATCCATTCCAAGATACTGAGCTATTCTTATTGTCATTAAGTTTCTTGAACTCTCAATCCCTTTCCTGAGTGTTGATGGACCATAGAATTTCTTGCCGTAATTCTCTGGCTTCCATTTGCCAAGTCCTTTACCTTGATCTAAAACAAATGGCGCATCGAGAATTAAACTATTTGGATGCAATCCATTTTCTAGCGCAGACATATAAACAAATGGTTTAAAAGACGAACCCGGTTGTCTTTTGGCCTGGAAGACACGATTAAAATTACTTTCATTGAAATCAAATCCCCCTGACAAGGCAAAAACTCTACCTGAATGTGGGTCCATAGCAATAATTGCGCCATTAATTTTTGGAACTTGTTCCAAATCATATAAATTGTCTTCAGAAATAGACACATGAATAATATCGTTAATTTTAAACACTTCGCTTGCCTTATTTATTTTTGGCCCAAGATATCCTTTTCCAAGACTCTTTCTAGCCCAAGAGTAATTTGACAAATATCCATGAACAATTTTCTTTCCTATAATAATTTCAATAGCTACTCTTCCCTTCGACTCATCAATTTCAATAATTTTTGCCAATAAAAAATTATGAGGTTGTTTACTTCCTTGATATTTGTCAAACCAGTTTTTATCATTGTCGTTGCTAATAACACCCCTGTATCCATTCCTTTTGTCGTAATCTAATAAACCAGATTTAAGAGCTAAGTCAGCTATTCTCTGAGTTGAAGTATCTAAGGAAGATCTAACAGATAATCCTCCTTCATAGAGAAAATCCTCACCATACATTTTAATTATTTGTTTTCGTAACTCCTCTAAATAATAATCAGATGAATAAATAGGTTTCTTTACTTTAGAGGCTATTTCTATCGGCTTCTTGATTGAAATCTCATATTCATTTTCATTAATGTAATCATTTATTAACATTCTTTTTAAAACCCAATTTCTCCTTATTAATGATTTCTCATAATTTTTTTTTGGGTTATATCTGCTCGGAGCTTTTGGGAGCGCAGCTAGAAAGGAAACTTCAGTTAAATCTAATTCATCTAATGATTTTTCAAAATATCTATTTGATGCTGCAGCCACACCGTAAGTCCCTGCTCCTAGATAAATTTGGTTCAAATAGAGCTCTAAAATTCTAGACTTAGGAAGAGTCGCGTCAATTTTAATCGCAAGCAATGCTTCTTTTATTTTTCTGCTAATTGAAAGTTCATCGCTAAGTAAGAAATTTTTTGCCACTTGTTGTGTAATTGTCGATGCTCCTTCGGGTCTTTTATCTGAAAAATAATAATAACTATTTTTAAGAAAAGCTCTTAATATTCCAATTGGATCTATTCCAATGTGCTTATAAAAATATTTATCTTCTGCAGAGATAAAGGCATTTTTAACTTTGTCAGGAATATTATCGATAGGAATAAATATTCTATATTCTTTTGAATACTCTTTAACTAAATAGCCATTGGAATCATGAATGCGCGTCATTACGCTTGGTTTATAATTTTTTAAAATCGAGTCATCAGGAAGCTGAAAGGAAAAATAAAATGTTGTTAGAAATATAATAAAAATAATTCCTATTAAAAGATATAATAAATATCTAATTTTTATAAAGAAGTAACTCATTCTAAATTGTTTATACTATTACAATTATGTCATTGATTTGACTATATGGCTAAATATCCAAGGTTCTTGTTATAATATTAATGTTAAATAAATATTGCTTTTTTTATTTAGAAAATATAACAATAAATCATACACTTAGATATTTATGATGTCATATAAAAATATATTCAAAGCAAAATATTCTCGATTACTTGATGTAATCATATCATTGAAAGGTTTCTTCAAATGTCTCACAAATTACTTATTGATGGCTCAAGAGAGAGTCAAACACAAGTTGCTTTATTATCGGAAAATGGACTCGAGGATTTTGAGTTCGAGTCCACAGTTAAGAAAAATTTAAAAGGTAATATATACCTTGGAAAAGTATCAAGAATAGAGGCTTCTCTTCAAGCTGCGTTTATTGATATTGGTTCTGAAAAAAATGGATTTCTTGCATTCGGGGAGATCCATCCAAACTATTTTCAAATTCCAGTTGCTGATAGAGAAGCGTTAATTCAAGCTGAAGCGGATATTCAAAATGAACATAATAATGACAGTAATGATGTAGTATCTGAGAATATCAATGATACCGAAGAAGACTTGGCTTTAAAAGATCGGAATGAACTTGAAGAGTCTAAAGAAGATGAAGAGCATTCTAAAAATAAGAAAAGTAAATTTAGTGCCAATCTAAAAAGGAAACTCTACCGGTCCTATAAAATTCAAGAAGTAATAAAAACTGGCCAATTAATACTTATTCAGGTTGTTAAGGAAGAAAGAGGCAATAAAGGTGCAGCTTTGACTTCCTATATCTCTTTGGCAGGAAAGTATAGTGTATTAATGCCAAATTCCACAAAGACAAAAGGTATTTCGAGAAAAATTTCTACATCTGATGACAGGAATAAACTTAAACAAATAATTGATGAGTTGAATGTACCATCAGAAATGGGATTAATAATAAGAACAGCAGGTTTAAATAAAACAAAAAATGAAATTAAAAGAGACTATGCGACTCTTAATAAGCTCTGGGTAAATATTGTTACAGAGACAAAAAAAGCTATTGCTCCTGCGCTAATTCATGAAGAAGGAAATTTACTAAGAAGGGTCTTGAGAGATGTTTATACTAAAGAAATGAAAGATATTTTAGTAGAAGGTAAAGACGCGTATCAGGAAACAAAGAAGTATATGGCGCAAATTCTGCCATCATGCGCAAAATTTGTAAAACAATATAAAAATAAAGAGCCAATTTTTACTAAACATAAAGTTGAAAATGAAATAATTAAAATGTTTAACCCAGAAGTAAAGTTACGATCGGGTGGATACTTGGTAATAAATCCAACTGAAGCCCTAGTGGCGATAGATGTTAATTCAGGTGGAGCAACTAAAGAGAGGAATATAGAAAAGACAGCCCTCAAAACTAATCTCGAAGCCGCAGTTGAAATAGCAAAACAAATAAAAATTCGTGATCTTTCAGGCCTAATTGTAATTGATTTTATTGACATGTATGAAATGAGAAATAATCGCCAAGTTGAAAAGAAAATCAAAGAATTAGTTCGAAAAGATAGAGCAAGAACACAAGTATCTAGAATTAGTCAATTTGGGCTGCTTGAAATGTCTAGGCAGAGATTGCGGCAAAGTTTTATAGAATGGAAAACTGAGCTAAGTCAGCATTCAAATGCCTTGAAATCAATTTATCGTATAAAAGAAAAAGTAAATAATAATAAGAAGCAAAACTCTTTGACGATAAATATAAACCCATTTATGAAAAAATATTTAGTTGATAATTTTAGTAATGAAATAAGCAATATTGAAAATGATAATAAGCTTAATATTGCATTTGTAGACGATATTTCTCTTGATAATTCAAACATAAATATTGATGAGTTAGATAGTAAAAACAAAAAAGATGATAAAAAGACAAAAAAAAGAACTCAAAAAAAGAAATCTACTTCAGCAAAGAAAAAAATATCTACTGTCAAGAAGCCTAAAGTAAAAGAAAAAGCATCTGAAGACATCACTCAATCTCCAATCAAGGAAATTAAAGACAAGAAATCTGGTTGGTGGCAAAAGTGAATAGAATAAAGGCTCTATTTATTTTAAATATTATTTTTTTTTTTATTTTTTGCAGTTCTTTAAGGGCACTTGAATTTATAAGAGATACAGAGTTAGAGAAATTTACTAATGATATAATCGAATTATTATTAAATGATAGCAATATTGAAGCTAAAGACATAAATACATATTTCATAAACAGCAATCAAATAAATGCATTCGTAACTGGAGGTAAAAATCTTTTTATCAATACAGAATTAATTATTGCTGCTAAAGATTATAGAGAATATGCAGCTGTTATTGCACATGAATTAGCGCATATTAATAGTGGGCATGTTTTTAGAACATCAGAAGAAATTTCAAATATATCAGGAAAGGCGATGCCAATTTACTTGCTTGGCTTGATAAGCCTTATAGCTGGATCAACTGATGCTGGTTTTGCAGGTGTTATGGTTGGGCAAGCTGCTGTTTCAGATACTTTTACATACTATTCACGCACACAAGAAGCTGCTGCGGATCAAAAAGCAGTCGCAATATTATGTGAAAGCAAGATCAATGCTTCATTCTTATCAAGTTTTCTAAGCATTCTTGAAACAGCGAAGTCAAATAATGAATTTGATAAAGAAAATTATAAATCAACACATCCAAGTCCACAGAATAGAATAACATGGATTCAATCAGCTATAGATAATTATATAATGTGCGATTTTGAAAAAAATATTGAGCTTGAAAATAGATTTAACTTATTAAAAGCTAAATTATTTGGCTTTACTCATTCTTATCAAGAGACAGAAGCTGTATATAAATCAAGCAAAATTGATGATCTTTATGCAAAAGCTGTTTCCAGTTACATGAATGGAGACATTGCTAAATCAATTGAAACTTTACAAAAATTGATAGATGAGAATACAAAAAATCCATTTTTTAAGGAACTAATTGCTGAAATATATTTTACTAATCAGGAATATGATAATGCTGTTTACTTTCAACTTAATGCGATAAATGATTTAAATGAAGATAGCGATATTTATTTAATGATGCTTGGAAACTATTTACTTTCTACAGATGATCACGATAAAGTAAAAGAAAGTATTAATCATTTAAAAAGATCTATACAGATTAATTTCAACAATGCTTACACTTGGTATTTAATTGCTAAAGCTTATGCTTATATGGATAATATTGCTCTTGCAAATTATGCTACAGCTGAACGTTATTTTCTTATTGGTGAAAAATCATTATCATACGATTTTGCTTTAAGAGCTATAGAGAATATTGAAAAAAATACACCTGAGTGGTATAGGACATTTGATTTAATTGAATTATTAAGAAAAGAAGTTTCTATAAATACAAATTAAATAATATATATTATATAAAAATGAAAAAGATAAGATTTATAGATGGCCCTAATTTAAACCTCCTAGGTAAGCGTGAGCCAGATATATATGGCTCAGAAACACTTGAAGATATAAAAAAGTTAATTAAATTGCATATAAATGAAAAGAAATACAAGATAGAACCATCTTTCTTTCAATCTAATTCTGAGGGTGAAATAGTAGATTGTATTCAAGAGTCAAATCAATCTAGTCAGGGCTTAATAATAAATGCGGCAGGTTTTTCCCATACTTCTGTTGCAGTTCTAGATGCTTTGTTAGCTTTGCAAATTCCAAAGATTGAAGTTCATTTAACAAATTTATTTAAACGTGAAGATTTTAGGCATCACTCATATATAAGCAAAGGAGTCAATGGAGTTATTTGTGGATTTGGATCTAACAGCTATTTACTTGCTGTTGATGGGATTAATAAATTAATATAAAGATAATAGAATGTCAGATAAATCAAAAAAATCAATAGATCCAAAGCCAATCAAAGATTTAGCAAAAATATTAGATCAATTAAACCTTACAGAAATATCTTATTCCGAAGGTGACTTTTCAGTTTCGGTATCAAAGGCGTCGAAGGCACAAACTGTTGCTGTAGGAGTAAATGATGTCGATACAGATAAAACTGAAAAAAAAGATATAGATTACAAAAATGATCCAAGAGTTGTAAAATCGCCTATGGTAGGGACTGTATATTTGCAGCCTGAGCCAGGCGCTAATAAGTTTGTTGAAGTTGGCAGTTCAGTTAAATCGGGTCAGGCTCTCCTAATTATTGAAGCTATGAAAACTATGAATCCTATAGAGTCATCCCTGCAAGGAAAAGTTATAAAAATACTTGTTGAAAATGAACAGGCAGTTGAATTTGGCCAGCCATTAATGTTAATAGGATAAATGTTTGATAAAGTATTAATCGCTAACCGAGGTGAAATTGCGGTTAGAATTAACAGAGCTTGTCAAGAACTAGGAATTTCTACGGTCGCTATTCATAGCGAAGCTGATGCTGACTCTATGCATGTAAGAATTGCTGATGAGAGCGTTTGTATTGGTCCAAATCCCGTAAACAAAAGTTATTTAAATGCTTATGCAATTATATCAGCTTGTGAAATTACTGGGGCACAAGCAATACATCCAGGTTACGGATTTCTCTCAGAAAATGCTTCTTTTGCAAAGATGCTAGATGACCATAAGTTAACTTTTATTGGACCAAAGCACACTCACATAAGCATGATGGGTGATAAAATTGAAGCAAAAAAAATAATGCAAGAATATGGAGTTCCTACTGTTCCTGGTTCCTCGGGAGCAATCAGCGATATTAATGATGCAATTAAGACATCAAATGATATTGGGTTTCCTGTTCTACTAAAAGCAAGTGCTGGTGGTGGAGGAAGAGGAATGAAGGTTGTAAAAAATGAAAAAGAACTTAGGGATTCTCTTCCAATAATCAAACAAGAGGCTCTGTCATTTTTTGGAAATGATTCAATCTATATTGAAAAGTTTATTGACTCTCCTAGACATATAGAGATTCAAGTAATCTGTGACAGTCATGGAAATTATCTTCATTTACACGAAAGAGACTGCTCAATACAAAGAAGAAATCAAAAAGTAATCGAAGAGGCATTAGCCCCTAATATTGATCAAACTAGTAAGGATAGACTTTTCAAAGTATGCATAGATGCAATGAAAAAAATGGGTTATTTGGGACTTGGCACCTTAGAATTTTTGTTTGCAGATAATCAGTTTTATTTTATGGAGATGAATACAAGACTACAGGTTGAACACCCTATTACAGAAATGTTAACACGAATTGATTTAGTTAGAGAGCAAATATGTGTGGCTGCAGGCGACAAGATATTTACCTCACAAGAGAATATAAAGCCCTTAGGCCATTCAATAGAATGCAGAATTAATGCTGAAAATTCAAAAGATTTTAAACCTTCGGCAGGAACAGTGAAAATGTATCACCCGCCGGCTGGTAATGGAATCAGGTTGGATACATTTATTTATTCTGGTTATAAAGTGCCTCACTACTATGACAATCTTCTAGCCAAGCTAATAGTAACAGGCAGGACTAGGAACCATGCTATAAAAAGGGCACTCAGATCGCTTAATGAAATGGTAATTGATGGAATTGAAACAAATATTGACCTACATAAGAAAATTCTTTCATCAGAAGATTTCAAAAATGGATCAGTACCCATAAATTGGTTAGAAAAGAACATTAGCAATCTTTAATTAAATACAATTTTCAACCCATATATCATATACAGGATGTTCCATTGATGAAATTGATGGTAACGATTTAAGCATCCAACCATTAAATATTTTTTCTTTAGTCTCTGTGTGATGAATGTTTAAATAAACGGCAAGTTCACTTTTTTCATAAGGGCCGCTTATATGACAATCAATGGCGTATATTCTTAATTCATGATATATATAATTTTCTTTTAGAGCGATCATAATCGTATCAACATTAGCTGTAATTTTATTAAGTATACTTATTTCTGCTAATGGAGCACCATTTGAGCCTTCATTAGCATATGGTTTCATGTCTTGAGATTGATGACTTTCGATATCGCTGGAAATTATGTCTTCATCATATGATGGCGCAATCTCATCAAGCTTAATTAGTGGAGCGACATTTATTTCCTCTGCAATTAGAATGCGTGACAGAGTAATGGTTAATAGAAATATTAAAATGCCTAAATTTTTAAGGAGACCATTTAATATAATCATCATTTTTTTTATTTGGACTCTTTCGGTTGCTATTTTTTTCTGGATCGTAAGCATTATTAGTCCCGGTTTGATTTGCAAGATGATCTTTTTGCCATTTATACTTTTCATTAACAGAAACTTTTATTGCGGAAGTGTACCTTAACCAATTATTCCATTCAGGGTTAACAAGCGTAGACTCAGCTTCATTGCTATATATTACCCACCTTTTAGAGTCGTTCTTATTATGGAAATACTTATTGCCCTGATTATCTTCACCAACAAGAGTGCCATTGAAATATGTCCATAATCGGGTACCAATTGTTTGGCCGTTCCACCATGTAAATATTTCTTTAAGCATACAATAGAGTTATATTTATTTAAATTAACAGGTTTTTCAACAAAAATTAAATTACAGTTGTTGTATAAGCCATTGAAATTAATACGTATTTTAATATTTAGTAACATTTGCCGCACACGATATAGTGGTTCTACATTTTTTTTACACAAGATATTGACTTCATTTTTCAAATAATAAATATTGTATATCTAGAAAGTTACTCAATTAACATTCTGGTAATAAATCGGTCGGAACCACTTTTAATTTGTTCTTGATTTAGATAGCTATTGTAACGTTATTGTTAATAAGGAAAAAAAATGAAAATTAATAGAGAATTTACAAGTGAAAATCAATCTCCATATCAAAATATTAAGTTTAAAAAAGTATCTACAGAAATACGAAACCCCGATGGGTCAATCGTATTTGAGTTAAAAGATTTTGAGGTTCCTGAACAATGGAGTCAGGTGGCAAGTGATATACTTTCACAAAAATATTTTAGAAAAGCAGGAGTTCCAAATAAGCTTAAAAGAACTGAAGAACGAAATATTCCATCTTGGCTATCTCCTAGGGCAGCTGATGAAGAATCAAGTGACTTGAAATACTCATCCGAAAAAAACTCTCAACAAGTTTTTGATAGACTGGCTGGCGCATGGACATATTGGGGCTGGAAAGGTGGATATTTCTCTTCTGAGGAAGATGCTAAAGCTTTTTTTGATGAGGTTAGATACATGTTAGCAAACCAAATGATTGCCCCTAATAGTCCCCAATGGTTCAATACGGGATTAAACTGGGCTTATGGCATCGATGGTCCATCGCAGGGTCATTTTTTTGTTGACCATGAAAATGGCAAGCTTACTAGATCATCTAGTTCTTATGAAAGACCCCAACCACATGCCTGTTTTATACAAAGTATAGATGATGATCTTGTTAATGATGGTGGAATTATGGATCTTTGGGTTAGAGAGGCACGATTATTCAAATATGGCTCAGGAACAGGAACAAATTTCTCTAATCTAAGAGGTTCTACAGAAGGTTTATCTGGTGGTGGGCAATCTTCAGGTTTGATGAGTTTTTTGAAAATTGGAGATAGAGCAGCTGGTGCTATAAAATCAGGTGGGACTACTAGAAGAGCGGCTAAAATGGTTGTCGTAGATATTGATCATCCTGATATAGAGGAGTTTATTAAGTGGAAAGTTACAGAAGAACAAAAAGTTGCTTCCATCGTGACTGGTTCAAAAATATGCTCAAAACATCTCAAAAGTATTATGGGCGCTTGTCACAACTGTGAAGCAGATGGAGAAAGCTGTTTTGAGCCCTCAAAAAACCCTGCTTTGAAAAGAGAGATTATCGCAGCAAGGCGTAATGAAGTGCCAGAAAACTATATTCAAAGAATAATTCATTTTGCAAAACAAGGATATAAGTCAATAGAGTTTGAAACTTATAATACTGATTGGGACTCAGAAGCATACGTAACAGTATCAGGTCAAAACTCTAACAATTCTGTGCGTGTGACAGATGAATTCCTTGATGCTGTTATGAATAATAAAGAGTGGAATTTAGTTAATAGAACTGACGGGTCAATTAATAAAACTGTAAATGCAAAAGAACTATGGGATCAGGTTGGATATTCTGCATGGGCGTGTGCAGATCCTGGGATACAGTTTCATACAACGATTAATGACTGGCATACCTGTCCAGAAAGTGGTGAAATCCGCGCATCGAACCCATGTTCAGAATATATGTTTCTAGACAATACTGCGTGTAATTTGGCTTCGCTAAACTTAATGACATTCATGGATGAGAATAAGTGTCTCGATACAACTTTATTCAAACATGCAGTCAGAGTATGGACTCTAATACTGGAGATATCAGTAATGATGGCCCAATTTCCATCAAAAGAAATTGCTAAGCTTTCATATGAATACCGAACTCTTGGATTAGGATACGCAAATCTAGGTGGATATCTAATGTCAAAAGGCGTTGCATACGATAGTGAAGAAGGCAGGTCTAACTGTGCAGCAATAACTTCATTGATGACAGGCATATCTTACGCAACTTCAGCAGAAATTGCATCTGAACAAGGCCCTTTCCCTGGCTATCAGCAGAATTCTAAAAATATGCTTCGAGTAATAAGAAATCATAAGAGAGCAGCTTATGGCAACTTAGAAGGATATGAAGACCTAAATATAAATCCTGTACCATTTATTGTTGAAGATTTAAGAGATACTAATCTTGGTATTGAAGCTCAAAAAGCTTGGGATGAAGCTTATGAAGGGGGTCAAAAATATGGATATAGAAATGCTCAGACAACAGTTATAGCGCCTACTGGCACTATTGGGCTAGTCATGGACTGTGATACTACTGGAATTGAACCTGATTTTGCAATGGTCAAATTTAAGAAACTTGCGGGTGGAGGATACTTTAAAATCATAAATAGAACT
>MDSV01051145.1_pt1 | contig 11378 bp, 10 predicted proteins | sample 810851 | NCBI WGS metagenome assembly MDSV01 (sample SAMN05326640, study PRJNA326480) | marine metagenome | isolation source: seawater | place: Atlantic Ocean: North East | collected 2012 | reverse complement strand
GGTGATAATGGTTTTGGTTATGACCCGTTATTTGAGATCCCGGAGTATCACAAGACATTTGGCGAGTTAGGACCGAGTATTAAGCGAGTTTTGAGTCACCGGAGTCGTGCTATGCGAAAGATACGCTCAAAAATTCAGGATTTAATGGCCGGCGGCAGTCTTTGAGCCTATTGGCTTAAGTGGGGCATGGAAGCGAATCGGTCTTTCGTTGGTTACTCACAATTTGCTATTCTTCCACCCTCAAATAACCTCTTTTTCTTATGGGTGAGAAGATGAAAAGCTACAGAAATTCCGGGATTTCATTAGCGATTGTCGTAGGGCTATTACTGTCGGTATCGACTCTTCGCGCAGAAAATCCTTTCGACTATCTGTTCTTTCCATTCCAACAGGTGGATGCGGATCCGGCAAAACGCTACACCGTAACTCAGGATCAGGGTCCCTGGATGGTGATGGCTACTTCCTTTCGTGGACCGGGTGCGGAGAAGCAGGCGCACAATCTTATTATAGAATTACGTGAAGAGTTCAAACTGGAAGCATTCATGCATCGCAAGTCCTACGATTTCTCGAACAAAGTCGAGGGGCGAGGTATTGATAAGTACGGTAAGCCTAAACAGATGGTCTATAACCGTAATGTCCAGTTCGATGAAATTGCAGTGTTGGTGGGTAACTTTGAGTCACTACAATCTGATGACGCTCAGAAATTACTGCAGAAGATTAAGACGCTCCACCCACGTACATTAGGTCCTGAGCCTGATGCAGGTACAACGCAGGTTTATGCAGGTTTGCGTTCGTTACAGCGTAAACTTAATTTAAGTGCTGATAAGAAGGGCCCCATGGGGCGAGCCTTCATCATTCGCAATCCTAATCTGCCGCCTGAATACTTCACTCAAAATTCGGTGGAACCATTTGTTGAGCGTCTCAACAGTGGAGTTGAGCATAGTCTTTTAAAAAATCCCGGTAAATATTCCGTGCAGGTTGCCACTTTTCGTGGCAAAGTCGTCTATGACATCGAAAAGAATTATGATGCAGATGCCGCTGTTTCGAATAGTCTTGTGAAGGCAGCGGAGGATGCTCACAGATTGGTAATGGCTTTACGCAAACAGGGCATCGAAGCTTATGAGTATCACGATCGACACGAAAGTGTCGTATGCGTTGGCAGCTTCCAATCTCTCGGTATGCGTCAGATCGATGGGAAAATCAATCTCGAGCCTCGTGTGGCAGCTGTCATGAAAGCTTATGGTGCGCAACGTGTGCAACTTCCAAACTCGACTCAGTTTGGCTTGCGACCTAAAACACTTGGTGGAATTCAATTTGATATTCAGCCACGTCCCATCCATGTGCCTAAGAAGTCGATTGGTTCGAATTATCTATCACGCTTCTAAGCCTAGCGTTTATTCGACAAGACTTGCGATAATACGGTCATCTTCCACTCGCTGCGCGATCACATGAACAAGTGAACCGATGAGAGACACGTTGCCTTCGAACTGAATTGGGGCGTAGCGACAGGCTGTACCCACAAGCTGGTCTGGAGAATCTTTTTTCTGAGCTTCGACCAAGACTTCGAGTTCAGAACCCAGCAAACTCGTGAAATAATCACGACGAAGCCCTCTTTCCACTTCGGCCAATTCCCGGCCACGTTGCTTCTTGAGTTGTTTGGGTAACTGATTATCCATGTCGGCTGCTGGTGTTCCTCGACGCGCCGAATATGGGAACATATGAATTTTCGAGAATCCGATCTCGCGAACGGTTTCGAGTGTTTCGGAAAACTCGTCGTCAGTTTCACCTGGAAAACCGACGATAATATCGGTGGTAAAAGATGGATTGTCCAGAGCGTGACGAATCAGGTTGCAACGATTGATAAACGTCTTCTTGCTCCATCGGCGACGCATCCGACGCAGCACAGAGTCTGAACCGCTTTGCAGACAGATGTGTAAGTGTGGAGTAATCTTCTCCGCAAATTCCGCCATCACGGCTATCAGTTCCTTCGTGACTTCAGTCGCTTCAATACTGGAGATTCGAATTCTGAACTCGCCAGGGCGGCTAGCGATGGCTCGAACCAGGTCGGCCAAACGAACCCACTCTTCACGAGGCTTCTTCATATTCCAATCGACGCCATAATGCCCGATGTGAATTCCGGTGATCACAAGCTCTTTATAACCGTTGGCTACCAAACGATCGACTTCATCCAGAATGTGCTGCATCGGCCGACTTGTAAGCTCGGGACGTACATGCGGGATGATACAGTAACTACATCTCAGCAAGCATCCGTCCTGAACTTTAACATAAGCTCGATGCCGATTCCCGAATCCGGAAATACCAGTTGGGATATCCACGACACCGAAGCGGCCCAGCATATCAGGAAGTTCCCGTTTGTCGGTTACGACCTCCGCCACGTTGGGCAACGCTTCGACTTCTTCCGGGGCACGCGTAGCGTAACACCCCATGACGACAATGCGTGAATCAGGATTTTCACGTGCCAGTTGTCGAATCGCTTTTCGACTTTTAGAATCCCCTTCATTGGTAACGGTGCATGTGTTCACGATACAAAGGTCAGCAGCTTCGTCCTGTTGCGCATCGATGTACCCGATTTGAGACAGGCCTTCCCGAATGAATTCGGTTTCGTACTGGTTGACTTTGCAGCCAAGCGTAACGGTTTTTAGTTTTGCGGACATGGGAATCTATAAAAGGACTTAATCGACCGGTTCAATCGTAGCGTACATTGAACCTTGGCAATTGGCAATGAGTTCATCCTTGCCATAGGCATGTATCTGGTCTCGTTTTAATTCGGCATGTTCCAGTGTGGTAGTTAAACAAATTACTCTGCCATTGTTGTCCACTTTGGTCGCCAGCTTAAATCCCCGATCAATATTAAAGCCAAATAACTCCTTCAGCATGTGAATTACATACTCATAGGTGTGGTGTTCGTCGTTCCAGAGTACGACATGATACCGCGGTTGTTGTTTGGGTCGGTTGTCTGTTTCGACAACAGGAGCTGCTTCCTGATTCATTCCTTTGGGCTCCACAGAGTAATCGTCTTCTTCGCTAATCACAATGGCCGATTGGCTTAGGAGTCATTATATTGTACGTCTTACCGGTGACCAAAGAGTTTTTAGTTGTTCGCGGTAAAGAAGAGCACTTTAGCGTGCAGCGAATGCACAAATAGATCCATCAATATTGGGAACGAAAATCATGGATAAAATCGAAGCATATTTAGATGAAAATCGTCAGAGGAATCAGGACGATTTATTCGAGCTTCTACGCATGGCAAGTGTGAGCACGGACAGTCAATATCAAGCCGACGTCCAGCGGGCAGGCCAATGGGTCGCAGATCAATTTCGTAGCCTGAGATTTACAACGGAGGTAGTGGAGACCAAGGGGCACCCAATTGTTTTTGCTGAGACGCCTCCGGTTCAAGGGGCGCCGGTTGTCCTAGTTTACGGGCACTATGACGTCCAACCTCCGGATCCGCTGGATGAGTGGGTCACGCCTCCTTTTGAACCAACGGTTCGGGATGGGAATGTTTATGCACGTGGAGCGACTGATGATAAAGGGCAAATGCTCACTCATATTAAAAGTGCTCAGGCCTGGATGGAAGCCGAAGGTTCTCTACCACTTCAAATTAAATATGTGATTGAAGGTGAAGAGGAGTGTGGTAGCTCGAATCTGGATCCATTTCTTCAGCAATACAAAGATCGACTCGAAGCAGACATTGCGGTAATCAGTGATACCAGTCAGTTTGCCAAAGGGCAGCCGGCGATCACTTATGGACTGAAAGGGATTGTCTATTTTGAATTGTACCTCGAAGGACCAAAACAGGATCTGCATAGCGGTACCTTTGGGGGAGCTGTTTCCAATCCGGTCAATGCGTTGACGCAAATGTTGGGCAAGTTGGTTGACACAAATGGCCGTATTCAGATCCCCGGATTTTATGATGATGTGGTGGAGTTAGAGACGCGCGAAAGAGAACAGTTTGCTACGCTTCCATTCTCGGAAGATGAATTTAAGTCTAAATTGGGAATTGAAGACGTCCACGGTGAGCACGGATATACGACTCTGGAACGTCGCTGGGCACGTCCAACATGTGACCTCAACGGTATTTGGGGAGGTTATCAGGGGGAAGGTGCAAAGACCGTTTTACCCGCTCGAGCTGGAGCGAAATTCAGTTGCCGTCTCGTCCCAAATCAGGATCCCGATAAAGTGCGTGATAGCGTACAGAAAATGCTGGAGGAACTGTTACCGCCAGGGTTGAAAATGGAAGTGATACATCATCACGGGGCTCCGGGCGTTGTTGTTTCGCTTGACAGTCCGTATATGACGGCAGCCGCCGAGGCTATTGGAAAGGGATTCGGAACAAAACCTGTATTTATTCGAGAAGGTGGCTCAATTCCGGTAGTAACCGCCTTTCGTGAACTGCTTGGAATAGATACGTTACTGTTAGGGTGGGGACTTGATGATGACAACACACACAGCCCGAATGAAAAGTTCTCGTTAGATGATTATTATCGAGGAACCAAGGCCAGTGCTCATCTCTGGCAGGAAATAAGCAAGATTATACGGGGTTAGACAACGATGCTGGATCGTAAATTCATTGTTGAAAATGCAGAGGCTGTCGCAAAGAACTGCGAATTGCGAGGTGTTACTGCAGATGTTTCTCGTCTGGTTGAATTGGAAGGACAGCGACGCGAGTTGCTGCAACAGGCGGAAGAATTAAATCGACGTGCCAATGAAGTTTCCAAGTCTATCGGACAAGCTGGTTCTGATGAGGAACGGGAAGAACGCAAGGCCGAAGGACGTGCACTTCGAGAACAGAAAGACGCTGCTCAAAAACAGCATGACGAAGTGGCTAGTGAAATCACCGAAATTCAATCCGGTATTCCTAACATGACTCATCCAGCTGCGCCGGTAGGTGAAGATGATAAATCCAATCTCGAAGTGAGCCGGGGAAAACACCAACCACCAACGTTTGACTTCACAGTCCTGGATCATGTCGAGTTAGCAGAAAAGCATGACCTGATTGATTTTGAAGCTGGAGCGAGAATTGCCGGAGCGGGATTCTATTTCCTGAAGAACGACGCAGTATTGTTGGAGCTTGCACTGCAGCAATATGCTGTGAAGCAACTGATTGAAAACGGATTTACCCCGGTCATTACTCCTGATTTGGCCTACAGTGAGATTCTTCACGGAACAGGTTATATCCCCCGGGGACCGGAAACACAGATTTACAGTATCGAAAACTCCAATCTCAATTTGATCGCGACAGCTGAAATTCCGCTGGGTGGTATGATGGCAGGTGAAACCCTGGACTCAGAAGAGCTCCCATTGAAAATTTGCGGTATCAGTCACTGTTTCCGAACAGAAGCCGGAGCTGCCGGCCGGGCAACTCGAGGATTATACAGGGTTCACCAGTTCACCAAAGTAGAAATGTTTGCGTTTACATTACCGGAACAAAGCGAGCAAACCCTGGAGCAATTTTGTCAAATCGAATGTGAGCTGTTCGATAGTTTGGGAATCCCATACCGTGTTGTCGATACGGCGACTGGTGATCTCGGCGGACCGGCTTATCGTAAATACGATCTTGAAGCCTGGATGCCAGGACGGGGTGAGCATGGAGAGTGGGGCGAAGTGACCAGCACTTCTAATTGTACGGACTATCAGGCCCGTCGTTTGAATGCTCGTTATAAAGTGAAAGGCGAAAAGGGCACTAAGTTTCTCCATACGCTTAATGGAACAGCGATTGCCATCAGCCGGGCAATTATTGCCGTGATGGAAAACAATCAGCAGGAAGATGGTTCGATTGTCGTTCCAGAAGTTCTTCGCCCATACATGGGTAAAGACATCATCGGAGGTTAAGGCCTTCAGCGGTAGTAACGTTTCGATTGAAAGCGTTGTCGACGTTAGAGGCCAAGTGCTTTCTTGCATAGTGTCTGAGAGGCGGAAAGCGATCGGGTTTCTGCGATCGCTCTTAAAATCGGCTCGGTGTTACTCGCGCGTACAAGTAGCCAATCACCGTTAGGCCAGCGTAGTTTAAGGCCATCCGTATAATCCGCATCGGCTTCCGGGAAACGTCGTACTAACTTCTTGAAAATCAGCTGAGCATCCATGCCATCTAATGGAGCCTTATCCTTATAAATGGAATAAGCAGGTATGTCGGCAGCGATCGCTTGAAGCGGGCGTTTTTCGCGAGCCATGAGTGCTAGGACGCGGACGATACCAACAAAGCTGTCACGAATCAGCCCAACACGGGGATCGATAGGGCCCCCATTTCCTTCACCGCCGAACCCAGCATTTTGTGTTAGCATCACATCGACAACGTTGGCTTCGCCAACAGCTGCCTCATGACAGGTTTGGCCCACGGCATTGGCCAGATCATAAGCCATACGGCTCGTGGCACAATTGATGACGACATCACCGGGCTCCTCAGCTAATAGCTGTTTCATGCATAGTGCAATGGTGTACTCTTCACCGAGATAGTTCCCCTCAGCGTCAATCAGAGCCAGGCGGTCAGCATCCGGATCCTGGCAAAGACCAATATCGCATTCATGAGCAACCACTTGTTGTCCGACAGCTTGCAGGTTGTCTGCCGTTGGCTCCGCCGGATGTGCAAATTGCCCGTTTGGCTCTTGTCCCAAAACGACAAGCTCACAACCCAATGCTTCCAATAGTGGAACTCCTAACACGGATCCCGAACCATGATTGCAGTCTAAGAGCACTCTAAATTTACACCGTTGGATTCGGCTGACTTTGGTTAATGCCAGTAGTTTCTTGAGGTGCGTTTTGTTTGTATCTGAAAGTTGGGTTGTCGAGCCCTCTAAGCCAGTCGCTGGTGTTTGTAACTGTTGGTAGAATTCCAAAAGCTGGGCACCTTTTTCTGCATTGAGAATCCGACCATCCGGACCATAGAGTTTCAGTCCATTGTACTGCGGGGGGTTGTGGCTCGCCGTGACCTGAACCGCTCCTGCAGCCTGATTCTCCAGAACTTGTACTCCGACGGTTGGGGTTGCCATAATATCTGCGTAGAGGACATCTCGTCCATATTTTGTCAGTATTCTCTGAACCCATTGGCAGATCATTTCACCGGAGGCACGACCGTCACGGCTCAGTATAATTGGACCGGAATTATCGTTTCGTGCTAATTGGAATGCATAGGCTGAGATATATTGCTCGATAAGCTCTTGCGTTAGCGAGTCGCCGACAATTGCTCGCAATCCGCTAACACTAATGATCGGTTTCGAAGGCATGGCATTTTTAACAGAAACTTTTTAGGGCGCAGATACGCGGAATCATCCGTCGTGCGGCAATCATAGTCGTATTTTAGTGAGTTTGAAATAGGTATATCAAATGATATCCGGTTGCGATTAGAATTCACCCACCATGAATGCCCGAGGATAGGTTACAACCTATGGGAGGATTAGAGATAGGTATTCTGAGCATGGTGTTTCGAAATCAAGAACGAGCGAATCTGAAATGAAATCTTTGAAATGGCTGGGCGCGCGCATCCTGTTTCCCGGTACGTTGGCCTGGAACGTTTTGTTAGGACGAATCCTTAAAATTCGTAATTGGTGGGACTTCATCGATGAACACGTTATTGTCGGTGCCTTCCCATTCCCGTTCGACGTTAACAATATGGCGACTCATGGCGTACGAGCTGTGGTGAATACGTGTAATGAATATGGTGGTCCAGTTTCTCAGTATCAGAAACATTCGATTGAGCAATTGCATATCCCGACTATCGACTTTACTCCTCCTTCACTTGCCGATGTAAAGAAAGGTGTTGAGTTTGTAACACATCATGTGGAACAGGGAAACACGGTCTATATTCACTGCAAAGCTGGTCGAGGACGTAGTGCCACCGTTGCCATCTGTTGGTTAATGTCCGCTAAGTCGATGGATCCTTGGCAAGCCCAACAACACTTACTGGACCATCGATCGCACGTTCATAGTACGCTTCCGGAACGAGAAGTTGTGAAGCAATTCTGGGCAGAACTGCAGGAATCTCAGAGTAATAATACGACGGATGATAATCAGGATCAGATAACGGCAGCCGACTAGCTGAATAGCTGGATCGCTTTATCGATTGCCTGAACAAGCATATCGACATCGCTACGTGTGTTATAGAGATAGAAGCTTGCACGAGCACTTGCTGGAATAGACAGTCGGGTGTGAAGCGGCATGGCACAGTGATGACCGGCCCGTATCGCCACTCCCTGATTATCCAATGCGTGTGTTAAGTCGTGAGGGTGCAGGTTTTCAACCGTGAAGCTCACAACCCCAGCTTTGTCAGCCGGGGGCGGCCCTAGAATGTTGACTTTACCTAAGGTTGCTAACTGTTCATGAGCATAGGACACCAACTCATGTTCATGTTGCTGGATGTTTTCCATCCCAATGTTGTGGAGATACTCGATGCAAGTTGGTAATGCCAGAACCGGGGAAATGGCTGGCGTTCCAGCTTCGAATTTAGCAGGCAATTCGGCCGTGGTAAATCCTTCTTCCGAGACAACATTAATCATCGACCCGCCCCCTAAGAAGGGAGGCATCGCTTCAAGTAATGCTTCTTTGCCACAGAGGATACCAACGCCGGAAGGGCCAAGCATTTTATGAGCACTGAAGGCCATGAAGTCGGCATCTAGATCGATGAAATCAAGCGGCTGATGAGGAACTGCTTGAGCGGCGTCCAGAACGACGATTGCTTCGGCGGCATGTGCTAATTCAGTAATGCGTTTAGCTGGAGTGTAGGTGCCGAGCACGTTGGAAGCCATAGTGCAGGCAACGACTTTGGTTCGCTTGGATAAAAGGTTCTCAAATTCATCCAGATTTAAATACCCATCATCGGTAATGTCACACCACTTGATGATGGCGCCTGTTCGTTGGGCTAATTGTTGCCAGGGGACGATATTCGAATGGTGTTCGAACCGCGTGAGTAGAATTTCGTCGCCCTCCTGAACGTTGGCGTCACCCCAGCTTCGAGCGACGATGTTTATCGCACCGGTTGCCCCGGTGGTAAACACAATCTCACGTGAGTTGGCGACGTTGATAAATTTAGCTACCGCATCACGCGCTTCCTCGAATCTCGCTGTGCTTTCGTCGCTTAGCCAGTGTGCGCCACGATGAACATTGGCGTAGATGGTACTGTCGATGTTGCTTAATGCATCGATGACAGCCTGAGGTTTTTGAGAAGAGGCAGCATTGTCCAGATACACCAAGGGCACATTGTTATGTACTGTTTGCTGTAAGACAGGGAAGTCGGTTTTTATTTGGGCTGCATCAAGCATAGTTGGCATCTAAAGATAGAGTGATCATCTCTTATTTTACGCAGGGAAGGTTAATTCATAAATGGCTTAACTGTTACGCCATAAGACATTGCGACTGACAGAGAGGGCTTGTAATAGAGGTTCGACCTCCTTCAGAAATCGCTTGGCATCTTGTGGATATCCGGCCGTCGGCTTAATTTCCGGGATGTGTTGAGCCCACCAATGATTAAAAGCTTCCATGGTGAGTTCTCTGGTATATTTGGCGTACATGGAGGCCAGAGCTGCTGGCATGAAGCTTTCTCCCTTGGCTACAAAGCGGCAGTGAACACGTTTGTTTTCAGGTCCCCAGGCATAGCGACTAATCTCCCGCCCCTCTTCGTGAACCTCTACCAGATACTCTGGAAACAACTGCTGCAAGATATGACTGTACTGATTACGCCCACCGTGTTTGTCACAATGGATTTGTATTTTGGTGTCGGTAAATTCCTCGGTTATCTGTCGTGCCAATGTAAGAGAACAATGTGATAACAAGGCCCCTTTGGTTGGGAAGCTATCAAGTAGTACATTGAAACGATGGGCAGGTAAACACCAAACCTTTGCTCCTAAAAAGCAGACCGGACTGCCAGCCAGGGAATTTGTTGCCAGTTCTGTTAACTCGGTTTGCATTCCTTCGGGTAGGGCACGGGGAAGTGGTTTGTCGTATTTTTGAAACCAGGGAGATGGGGCAGACCAGACACTCCACTTCACGGCAAACGTCTCCATCCATTGTTGAAAAGATGAAATTGGATTTTGAAGAAACGGAAAGATAGCTCGTTCCAGATTCTTTAATCCACCGCGGGGCTTATAGGCTTGTTTTGAATCACCAATCATGATTCGAGTTTTATCTTTGAGCGTCGTGGTAACTAAATTTTCCAGGAGTGAGTAGAGATCAACATCACTACTGAAGAGCTCATCAGGAATACTCCAGTATGTTGCTCCGATGCAGAGTGGCCCGAGGAAGGGCCCGTATCCTGCTTCATCAATTCCAATGAGTAGTGCCATGGTAGGTGGTTTAGTACTGGGGAAGTTTTCGTTAGTCTCGTCGATCAGTGTTCATTTTAAGTTAAACCGAGCGGGTGGAGAGGCGACGTCTCCGTATAAAAAAAGCCCGATACAATACGACGACAATGTAGCTTCCGTGCCACTTAAACCCATCCGTGGTTTACTTGCTTCCCAACAAGAGAGACCCAGATCATGCGGTTTACTTATTAAATATCGTATTGTATTCGGGCTGGTTGTTTTGTTTGCTAGTTGCTTAGCTCGTCAAATAGCTCCCTGAATTCCGGCATTTGTTGATTCAAGTATTCGACCCATCGCTGTGGATGCCACAATTCCACACAAACGGAGGCTCCCACGACGAAAAGAGCATCGCCTGGTTTGACATCCAAAAATTCTCGAAATCCTTCGGGGATGACTAGTCGACCACGACCGGCGAGTTGGAGCGGTACATGCCGAGTACTGAGCAAACGTCCCAGTTGGAGTAGTTGGTTTGTCTGCTGTTCCAGTTTGCCGGCTTTCAATTTGTCGGCCACCCAGGTGATTCCACGATTGAGATGGGATTCCCAAGGGTCGGCATTCCATAGACTGAGACACCCCGGTCTTTCTTTGGCGAGTATGAGTTCGGGACCAGGGTTTTGAATCTGTTCGGAAAATTCCGGCGGAATAGAAAGCCGATATCTCTGATCGAGTGTGCGCCGATGTTCGCCAATCAATAGAGCTTCGTGTGAAGACATTGCGTCGTCTTATTCGCCTCTTTGAGGTAATTGATTCCAACGTGGCCACGATGCCTCCCTGCACCTTTTTGATTTAATCGGCCTTATCTATCGTGGGCCTAAAACCCACCAATAAGACCGAAAAAAAACGTTAATGGGTAAGTAACCCACAAAGTCAGTTTATTGATCTTGACTCGGATTGCAAGGGAATTCGGATTAAAAATCAATAAACCCGGCAGTTTTCTGGGGGAGATAATATTTGTTAGCGATTGAGGAGGATGCACCAAAAGAATTGTGTGGGCAGAAAACCCACTCAGGAAGAAAATGATGCGTTGGTAACGCCTTCGTCAATTTAGCCAAGTCGGCTTTGACTGCTGGC
>MDSV01014570.1_pt1 | contig 11378 bp, 12 predicted proteins | sample 810851 | NCBI WGS metagenome assembly MDSV01 (sample SAMN05326640, study PRJNA326480) | marine metagenome | isolation source: seawater | place: Atlantic Ocean: North East | collected 2012 | reverse complement strand
TTCGGCTGAAATAGGTTTTATATTTAATACCTTGTTATTTCTAATTTGTGGATTCCTAGTATTTTTTATGGCTTGTGGATTTGCGATGTTGGAATCAGGAATGGTTACATCAAAAAGTGTATCCGTTATCTGTGCAAAAAATATAGGTTTGGTATCAATAGCTGGAATAATGTTCTGGATGTTTGGCTACAATTTAGCTTATGGTATTCCAGAAGGTGGTTATATAGGTAAATTCATACCGTGGTCAGATTCAAGTGCAGTTGACACTGGATATGCAGACGGATCAGATTGGTATTTCCAAATGGTTTTCTGCGCAACAACTGTATCGATTGTTTCTGGTACATTAGCTGAAAGAATTAAACTATGGCCATTTTTCTTATTTGCAGCAATATTGTCTGGAATTTTATATCCAATCGTAATGGGTTGGCAATGGGGCGGTGGCTGGTTAGCTGCTGCAGGATTCTCAGATTTTGCTGGTTCAACTTTAGTTCACTCAACCGGCGGAGCAGCAGCATTAGCTGGTGCAATGATTTTAGGACCAAGACTTGGAAGATTTACTAAGTCGGGGGCTGTCTCACCTGTAAAACCTTTTGCAGCGTCTTCAATACCACTAGTAACTTTAGGAGTATTTGTACTATGGTTAGGTTGGTTTGGATTTAATGGTGGTTCACAATTAGCAATTGGAACAGCTGACGATGCTATCGCAGTATCAACAATATTTTTAAATACATTTTTAGCAGGAGCTGGTGGTGTTTTAGCAGCAGCAACTGTTACTAGATTAGGATTTGGAAAAACAGATGTTATACAAATGCTTAATGGATGTATTGGTGGATTAGTTGCAATCACTGCTGAACCTTTAATGCCTTCACCATTAGCAGCAATTTTAATTGGTGCTGTAGGTGGTGTAATAGTAGTGTTTGGTACAAAACTTCTATTTTCATTAAAAATTGATGATGTAGTAGGTGCTATACCGGCTCACTTATTCGCAGGTATATGGGGAACATTGGCTGTGCCGATAACAAATCCAGATACATCATTTGGAATTCAGTTAATTGGAGTTCTTTCAGTTAACATATTTGTTTTTGTAGCTTCATTAATTGTTTGGAGTGCAATGAAAGCAACTATTGGTATTAGATTAAGTAAAGAAGCAGAAACTAAAGGTACCGATGTAACTGAAACCGGAGTTATTGCATACGCAATAAGAGATTAGAGAATCAATTGATGAAGGGGTTCTCTACTCCATGTTTTCTACTCATAGAGAGCCCCTTAAAAATTTAAGTCCTCCCTCTACTTTTTCCCCCTTTTTTATAAAAGGGGGTTTAGTCTTAGTCACTTTCTTCCCATAATTTTTTATAATCTATAAAAGGAGATAATCCATAACTAGAATTAATGTTAGTAAAATGAACAGATAAAGCTTTTAAAGGAGAAATACAAATTTCATTTTTATAAATTTCATTAATATATTTTTCAAAAGGATCATGCCTATCAAGACAGGTTTTGTAAAAGTTACTCCAATATTTTTCTATAAAGTCCTTACTAGTCATAAATGTGCAAAGAGTTTCCTCTACAGTACGCCAATGCCTTTTATTGCCGATTAAAATATTAGTTTTCTGGTTGTTCATATATAAATAAGGGTAGTCAGCTGGACACATAAAAATATCTTTCTTCAATTGAGATGATATTCTTTCATAAGAGGCAATCATTTCTTCCATCATAGGTTCAAAATGTAAATAATCATCCTCAACAAAATAAACTAAATCATCGGTGTTTTTTTTTGCAAACTCATAACAACAAAGTAAACTTGCTAAATTTGAAAATGTTTGTTCATTTTTTTGATTACTAATATTTTTCTTATATTCTTCATGATTTAAATTTATAAAACTTATATCTAATTCACTTTGGTTGGTTAAATTTTTAATTTTATTTAAATTTTTCTCGTTAGTATTATCGTCAACAATTACTAATTTATATTTAATATTTGAATATTTTTTTTTTGAAAAATTGATTGATTTTAAAAGTGAATTTAATGACTTTAAAGTATATTCAATCTTTGGTAATTCAAATATTCTTTTTTTATTTTGATCCCAAATTTCAACATTACTATTTGTTCTAAACAAAATTAATATTGATTTAACTTTTCTTGAAATTTTAACTTCGCCCAAAGGAAGAATTATAGATTTCTCATTAATTATTGATAAATCTTTATTAAGTTCTTTTTTAAGAGTTGGAGATACGAAATCATTCTGGTCAATAATCTCATAACCTAGAATTTTAGACATCTTAATAAATATTTTTTTTATGATGCTTTTTTTCATTATATTGTTTATGATATTTTATTTACAATATTATGGCTATTAAATCACCACAAACTCTAATCGCTGAAGCTTTAAAATCAATAAAAACTATTACCCCGGAGGAAGCATTAAAATTAGATAAGGATAAAAAATGCAATTTAATTGATATTAGAGATGACGTGGAGCTTCAAAAAACAGGAAGTATTGAAAATTCATTCCATATCCCAAGAGGTTTATTGGAATTTTATATTCACCCTGATAGCGCCTATGTTAAAAATAATCAGATAGATTTAAATAAAGAGACAGTATTATTTTGTGCAGCAGGTGGCAGATCGGCCTTAGCCGCTAAAACACTTAAAGAAATGGGAATTGAAAATGTATCACATATTGATGGAGGATTTGGCCTGATGGCTACAAAAGGTTTTAAAATTAAAACTTAATTGTAAAGACTTATTCTTTTTGCGAAGAAAATTCTAATAATCCAATAAACAAAAACTCCCAAAGGACCAGTAAAGTAAGTTATAATTAAAGTGATAAAAACAATAATTTTAGAAATAGATAACTTTCTACTGTCATTAACTATCCAAGATCCACAGAATAAGTTTATAGCTATGAAATGAACCCAAAATATAATCAAAAAACCAGTTTCATTAAATAATTCTCTTAGAGATTCTAATCCTAAATATAAATTAAAATTATCTAAAAAATTATAATCTGAAATTATAAAGTAATAAATTAAATATAAATATGCTGCGCTCAATAAAAAAATAGGAAAAATAGAAATTACGAAAACACTACAAATTTTTGAATTTGGAAAAAATATTAAAATAAGCCAGAATGGAATTATTCCTATATTTATCCACAAATAAATCATATCAATTGTTAGGAAATTAGAAATTTGTTCGAACATAAGTAAATATATTATATTACAACAATCAATGATTCCTATTAAAAATAAAAAAAAAAATTTAGAAGCAACTGTTGAAGAAATGCGTAACTTTTCCTTAGCTTATGTTGAAAAATATGCTCCATCTAAGCAACAACTAAAGACTTACTTATTAAAAAAATATCTAAAAGTTAAGATACCTACTGTCAATAAATCTAACATAACAGATCTAATAAATGTTGTACTAGAGGATCTTGAAAATACAAAGTTTATAAATGATAAATTTTATTCAAAATCAAAAGCTAAAAGTTTAATTCAAAGAGGCAGTTCAATTAATAAAATTAGAAATTACTTACTATCCAAAGGTATAAATCAGAAATATATAAATAAAACATTAGAAGAAATTAATGAAAATAACGAGGATCAAGATTTTTTTTCAGCTATAAAAATATGTAAAAAAAAAAGAATAGGCCCTGCTAGAGATGAAAATAACAGACCTTTATTTTATAAGAAAGATATTGGAATTTTAGCAAGATCTGGATTTAACTTTGAAATATCAAAAAGAGTAATGGATTTGGAAAAGAATGAATATTTAAAAATAATAAATTTACTTTAATTTTTTTCTATTTTTTTCATTTAGATAATAATTAATTTTGTTTTTAATATAATTTTTTACAAAAACAAAAACTATAAGACCAAATATCGATACAGAAACAATAATTATTAATATTATTCTTAATTGTTCACTCATTAAAGTAATTTAGATCGTTTTAATATTAAACTTGGATTTTTAAAATTTTTTTTACCATACAAAATTTGATTACCATCAAAATCTGTAATTAGACCTCCTGCATTTTTTAAAATAGCATGTCCTGCCGCAATATCCCATTCACTAGCCCTGGGCTCAGCTATATACAAATCATACTCGCCAGTTGCTATGACACAAAATTTTAATGAACTTTTCATTTTATTATATTCTGTAACCTTAAATTTTTTATGCCATTCTTGAATAATAGGTTTCAAATTTTCAGAATATGTTACCGCTTTAACATTACCTTTTTTTGTTTTTTTTACACAATTGATTTTTCTTTCCAAATTATCTGAAAATTCAAAACATTTGTCTTCATGATAAGTATAAAATAATCTTTTTTTAGCAGGGGCATATATAATTCCAACTTCGGGTTTATTATTTATGATTAATCCAGCATTTATGGTAAATTCATCTTTTTTGTTAATATAATCATAAGTACCATCTATAGGATCAATTAGCCAAAAAGTTTGCAAGTTTTGATCTGACTTATTTGAAGATGATTCCTCAGAGACTATTGGTATGCTTGGTGTTATTTTTTTTATTTCTTGAGTAATTAAATTATCTACCTCAATATCTCCATTTGTCACTGGTGTATTATCTGATTTAATTTCTTTTTTTAAGCCTTTTTTTCTTAATTCAATTGAAATCTCTCCTGCTTTTTTGAAACAAGATATTAAACTGTAAGTAATTTTTTTTTTTTCTTCTTCATTCATTTTTTTGATATTTTTCTAGCACAATATTTTCTGCGTTAATCACTTTTTTGCCTACATTTTGGAAATTTACAGTAATTTTATTATTAATTATTGACTGTACTTGTCCAACCCCCCAATTTTTATTTAGAGGGTTAATTACTTTGTCACCGGGCTCAAATTCTAAAATCATTTTATGTACCTTATAATAGAAATCAGTATAAATACCATCAATATGACAATAAAAATAAATTCAATTGGTTTAAGAAAAGAACCAAAAGATACAAAGGTAGTTGTTGCTATGTCTGGCGGTGTCGATTCATCTACTGTTGCAGGAATGATGAAAGAGCAAGGATATAATGTTATTGGAATTACATTAAAACTATATGACGATACTAAAGAAATTTCTAAGTCGAAACAATGCTGTGCTGGTCAAGATATTTTCGACGCTAAAAGAGTAGCAGATAAGTTAGATATAGAGCACAAAATTTTATATTATCAGAAAAATTTTAAATTTGGTGTTATAGATAATTTTGTAGAAAGTTATTTAAATGGAGAAACGCCAATTCCATGTGTTCAATGTAATCAAACAGTAAAATTTAGAGATTTATTTTCTGAAACAAAAAATTTGAATGCAGATGCACTAATTACAGGTCATTATGTTAAAAGTATTACCTCAGAAAGTGAAACAAACATGTATAAAGCTGTCGATGAAAACAGAGATCAAAGCTATTTTTTATTTAATACTTCAAGAGAACAATTAAACTATCTTAGGTTCCCGCTTGGTGGAATGATGAAAAACGAAACTAGAGAAATAGCAAAAAAATTAGGACTTAATGTTGCAGATAAACCTGATAGTCAGGATATATGCTTTGTTCCAAATGGAGACTATTCCTCAGTTATAAAAAAATATAGACCTGATTCTTATCAAAAAGGCAATATTAGAGATATAAATGGAAATGTTATTGGAGTGCATGATGGAATTATAAATTTTACTATAGGGCAAAGACGTGGGATAAAAGTTTCTTATAAAGACCCACTATTTGTAATTGATATAGATTCTGAAAAAAATGAAATAACAGTTGGTCCAAAAAATAAATTACTTAAAAAAAATATAAAGTTAAAAAACTTAAATCTATTATGTGAAAAAAATGATTTAAAAAAAGAAATGTTAGTTAAAGTCAGATCAACTGGAAGATTAATAAGAGCAAACATAGATTTAAAAGAGGATATTGCTAATATTGAACTATTAGAAGATGAGTATGGAATCTCGCCTGGTCAAGCTTGTGTATTTTATTCTCAAAATCAATACGGCTTTAAAGTTTTAGGTGGTGGTTGGATTACAAAATAAACTTAATTTTTTTTCCACATTAAATAAGTTAAAAAATAAAATAGTAATAATAACAAAAAATAATTCCATTCTAATATATAATCAACCTTTGCATCCAAATTATAAAAAATTAATATTGTTAAAATTGATATTGTAGAAAAACAAACTATTAAAACAAATATTAGCTTTAGGTAAACTATTGTTAAATTAATATAATTATTAATTTTATTTTTTATCAAAAAAATTTTTCTTAAAAGAAACGTTTGAGCCAATACTTCAAACAATATAAAAAATACAACAAGAATTCTTCTAATCTTTGTTAATATTTCACTCTCAAATGTCCAACCAAGAAAAAAAACATGTAGGAATAAAAATAGAGCGGAAAGAATACCAAATGTAAAAAAGTAATAATTATTTTTTGCATGATCAAATTCTTTTAAGATTCTATTGTAATACAGCCAATAAAAAACCATAAAAATCCCACTTAAATACAAAAGTGGCTTAAAAAAATATTTTAACGGAAACCTTTTTACTATATTGCTAATTGATGTTTCTCCATATATTAAAGGATTTACTACGCGAGGAGTAGCAAAAGTAGTTTTTTTATTATTTCTTAATTTATATATTGATTCATAAAACAAAGGAAAAACATTATAAAAATTATTACTTATTTTATTTTTTATACAATTTTCATTAATAATATTTGTGATATTTATTTTTAAGAAAATAGTTTCCACATAATTTTTAATATCTGCGGTATCTATTAATATTTCTTTATCATTTTGATTAACATAATATAGTCGAATTTTATGTTTGTAACACTGGCCTAAACTTGAGAATTTTTTAAATGTATTTTCGTCACAGTAATTATTTTCTTCATTACACAATTTTTTAACTGCGATTCCTGGTTTATATTCTTCAAAGTTAAAATTAAACTCATGAGTATATTTAAAATTTACCAAATAGTTGTGTAAAACCAACGAGCCTAATAGACCAATTGATGGAGTTATAAATAATAATAATGCAAATATTCGAAGTGTTCGAATACTATTTTTTATGTCCATTATTAAATAAGTTTACTTTTTTTTATTTTTTTTTCTGGCTCTTCTTTTTTTTGACCCCATTTTTCTTCGGCCTCTATGCTTTTTTGGATAACCCATATATTCCTTTAGTTTTATTATTTTATTGACTTCTTTAGCGGATATAGCATTGTCAGAAAAACATATCAATTTTTTTATGAATAAGACTTTTAAAACTTTTTTAAAGCATACTGCCAAAGATTTTCATAGCCAATCAGTAAATCCTCCAATAGTTCGTGCATCTACTATAATTTTTAAATCAATACAGGATATTAGAAAAACACAAAACAAATATAAAAAGGATCCAATCGGAGGTCATTTTGATTACGGAAGGCAAGGTACTTCTACCACTCACATTCTTCAAAAAATTTTAAGTAAAATAGAAGAGTCACATCATGTATTTTTGACGCCAACGGGTTTTGGATCAGTATTTTTGGCAGTTTTTAGTGTAGTTAGGCCGGGTGATGAGATAATGATATCCGATCCAGTTTATAGTCCAACAAGGCTTTTAGCAGATGATTATTTAAAAGAGTACAATATTAAAACGGTATTTTATAATCCACTCGATTTGTCTTCACTAAAAAATAATATAAGCAAAAATACGAGATTAATTTTTGTAGAAAATCCAGGAAGTAATACTTTTGAGTTTCAGGATTTATCTCAAATTATTTCTATTGCAAAAAAAAATAAAATTTTTACTGCAATAGATAATACATGGGCAACTCCATATTTTTTTAAGCCAATTAAATTAGGTTTTGATATGTCAATTGTTTCTGCCACAAAATATTATTCTGGACATTCAGATGTAATGGGAGGGAGCTTGGCAGTAAATAAAAAAGTATTTAATCATGTTGAGAGAGCTCAAAAAATTACAGGTCTTAGACTAAGTCCAGATGATGCTTATTTAATAACTAGAGGATTAAGAACCCTTGATGTTAGATTAGATAGACATCAAGAAAATGCAAGAAAAGTTGCTGAATTTTTATCAAAAAATAAAAATATTACACTCCTATATCCATATAAAAAAAAATCTCATAATTTTAGAATGTGGAAAAAGTATTATTCAGGAGCTTCTGGATTAATGGGTTTAAAAATTAAATCAAAAAGTAAAAAATCTGTTATAAAATTTGTAAATTCGTTAAAATTATTTGGTTATGGGTATAGTTGGGGAGGATTTGAAAGTTTGGCGTTACATCAAGAAAATCGTGAACAAGGAAAAAGAAAATTTTTAAATCTAAAACAAGACGAACATATTGTCAGACTTCATATAGGACTTGAGGATCCAAATGATTTAATAAAGGATTTAAGAAATTCTCTTAAATTTATTAAATGAGTTCAGAAAAGTTTATAAAAAATAATTTAGCCTTGGTAACACTTATTGCCGCCTCTTTAGTAGTTTTTGTATCATTAAGTGTAAGACAAGTATTCGGCATGTTTTTCATGGATTTCAACATAGATCTTGGAATTTCAAATACTGAATTTGGTTTAGCCATAGGTATTCAAATGCTTGGGTGGGGTTTGTCAGGGCCAATATTTGGAGCAATAGCAGATAAATATGGAGGTCATAAAGCTATTAGTCTCGCGTTTGTTTTTTATATACTTGGTGTTTATTTTTTATATGACGGTCCAAATACAGGCATTTATTTCCAAATTGCGTTAGGAGTTTTGGTTGGAATAGGTTGTGGTGGTACTGCGATAAGTATTCCAATGTCTATTGTTGGAAAACATTTTCCTCTATCCAATAGAACAATAGCTATGAGTATAGTAACAGCTGTTGGTTCATTCGGATATTTTTTATCTCCTTTGTATACGAACTATTCCTTAGAAAATAATGGTTGGGTGCAAACATTGTTCATTTTTATGATTTTTTTAACACTTGGCTTTATTGTGGCTTTCTTTGTTAGATCACCGAATTTGGAAAACAATGTTCAAGAAACAAATGAACAAAGTACATTCGAGGCTCTTAAAGAAGCATTTCAAAATAAAAGCTATGTTCTATTAACATCAGGATTCTTTGTATGTGGTTTTCACATAACATTAGTTGGAACCCATGTCCCAAAATATGTAATAGATAGAGGTTTAGAGGATTGGACTGCTGCAATGATTTTATCATTAATAGGTTTTTTTAATATTATAGGTTCGTTACTGAGTGGTTATTTATCAAGTAAAAAAAGTAAAAAAATTATTTTAAGTGGTATTTATTTTTTAAGAGGAATTTCAATATGTTTATTTATTTTTACGCCACCAAGTACTATTAGCTCAATTATATTTGGAGCTAGCTTTGGAATTCTATGGCTATCAACTGTTCCAGCAACAAGCGGAATAGTAGCACACATATTTGGGACAAAATATTTAGGTTTATTGTATGGACTAGTTTTTTTAAGTCATCAAATAGGGTCATTTTTTGGAGCTTACTTAGGTGGTTTATTCTATGATTTATATGGTTCTTATGACTATGCGTGGTATTTAGCAATTGCATTATCTATTTTTGCAGCTTTAATACACTTACCAATAAAAGAGCAAGCAGTTGAAAGATTACAAAAAGCGTAAGCTTAAATTTAATCCATATTTAGAAAATTTATATCATTCTGATAAAGCGATGATTATTTACAAAGTAAATAATGGATACAACATTTATACTGATTTTTCTAAAAAATCGGTACTTACAAACAAAAATATCAATAATTTTTTTAATTTATTTTCAAAAAAAAAATACCATAAAGAAACTGATTTATATATAGGTTTTTTTGGATATGAAATTTTATGTAATATTTTAAACCTAAAAATTAAAAACCAAAAAAAATTAAATTTTTATAAAGGCGTTTTTTATAAACCCGAAACAGTAATTAAAATAAGAGATAAAATTAAAGTATTTTCAAATATTAAAAATCATAAATTTAAAAACCACTTTCAACAAACTAAAATCTTGAGCCCATTCGAATTAAATATTCACTTTCCAAAGTATAAAAAAATATTTGATTTTTTTTCCAAAAAGATCCAACAAGGTGAAACTTATCAAATAAAGATTTGTACTAAATATAAAAACAAATCATCAATTAACCCAGTTAATTTTTTCTGGAAATTAATGAAGGTAAATTCGTCTCCCGAATCTTTTATGATTAGAGACAAGAATTACTCAATTGTTAGTTGCTCACCAGAAACTTTATTACATAAAAAAGGAAAAACTATAATAACCAAACCCATAGCAGGAACTATAAAAAAAAGTAATAAATTAAATAAAAATAAGGCACTGAAATTTTTTAGATCTAACGACAAAGAAACAAAAGAACACAATATGATAGTAGATATGGAAAGAAATGATCTTTCAAGAATTTGCGTTCCAAGTTCTGTAAAAATATTAAAAAAAAAATACGTAGAAGAATACAAACATCTTTTTCACTATGTCACAACTATTCAAGGAATAGTTAAAAGTAATACAAAAATAAAAAAAATTATTAAATCAATGATGCCAGGAGGTTCTGTTATTGGATGTCCAAAAATTAAAACTTTAGAGCTTTTAAACAAACAAGAAAAAGAGGATAGAAATATTTTTACAGGCAGTTTTGGTTATATAAAATTTAATCAAGATATGAGATTTAACATAATTATAAGGTCAATTTTAAATTATAAGAATACTTCTGAAATATCAGCAGCTTCTGGAGTTGTATTGGATAGTAATTCAAAAAAAGAGTTTAATGAAAATTTTATCAAAGCAAAATCTCTTTTGGAGCTTTATAAATGATTTATATAATTGATCACCAAGATTCATTTACTTGGAATGTAGTCCATCAATTTTCAAAATTTGGAAAAGTATATTGTTCTAATTATTTTGATATTCAGAAAAAAAAATTAGATCAATCTGATGTCATAGTTTTATCTCCAGGACCAGGATCTCCCAAGGATTATCCAACAACTTCAAAAATTTATAAAAAATATAAAGGAAAAAAGAAAATAATAGGAATATGCTTAGGATATCAACAAATTTTATTTTGTGAGAAAGGAAAAATAGTTCAACAAAAAAAAATTTATCATGGCTATCAATCAAAAGTGAGAGTAACAAAAGACAGTAAATTATTTAAAAAAAATAAAATATTTAAAGTTGGTAGATATCATTCACTAAAATTAAATGAACCTTACAACTCAAAGGATATAAAAATAACTATGAGATGTTTAAAATCAAATATACCTATGGCTTTCGAAGATAAAAGAAATAATGTATATGGTTTTCAATTTCATCCAGAATCTTTTTTAACAGAAAATGGTAACTTTATTATTAAAAAAATCTTATC
>MDSV01010487.1_pt1 | contig 11378 bp, 13 predicted proteins | sample 810851 | NCBI WGS metagenome assembly MDSV01 (sample SAMN05326640, study PRJNA326480) | marine metagenome | isolation source: seawater | place: Atlantic Ocean: North East | collected 2012 | reverse complement strand
GTATTATCAATAGCTGTAAAAATATTTTTACTTTTAGCTAAAGAGACAACTTTGCCCAAATCCTGCATTTCAAATGTGTTACTACCAGGATTTTCAACATAAATTAGTTTAGTTTTTTTAGTAATTTTATTTTTTAAATCTTCAAAATTATTTGGATTATACCAAATGGCTTTTACATTAAATTCTTTAAGCAAATCATCTGTAAGTTTTTGGGTTGGTCTATAGACGCCATCAGAAATTACTATTTCATCACCTGGCCTACACATACTCATTATAGCTAAAGCTACTGCACTAAAACCTGTTGGTGTCAAAAAAACTTGATAAGCTTCCTCTAATCCTCTGAGTAATTTTTGCAATTGAACACTAGTTTGCGTTCCTTGTCTTCCATAGTCCCAATGCTCAACATCTTTTCCTTTTGCTATATCTTTTTGGTGTTTTCTTAACTCTTGCATTGTTTTAAACAAGATTGTTGATGCTCTAACCACAGGAGGGTTAACAGATCTTGATGAATAATCTTTTGCGGCTGTTTTTAAATATGTTTTTATAGATTTTGCCATAAATATATTTGATAACAAAATAGGAGAATGCTATATCCCGTATATAAGGTCAATTAATATAATATAGAAAAGGAAATTAAAATTTTATGGGATATCCAAAAAAACATAGAGGCCGAAGGAAAATGGGCTCAAAAAAAAGAAGAGCACGTAAAAGAAACAAAAGAAAATAAAACTTTTAAGTGGAATCAATAAATCGCATTAAAAATATAAGCATTTGGATCTTTTTTGTACCTTTTTTGGTGCTTAATTTATGTCTGTTTATATCAGTTAATTATCATCTCTTAGAGAATACTATTTTTGTAGTAGATCAAATTGGTAGATCGGGTTTCACTATACCCTATATTGATGGAAGTCTTTCAATTAGTAGAACTGCAAGAACATATCCTACCTATCTTATTTTCAAACCAGGAATGATAATAACTGCTATTTTTTTATTTCAATATTGGAAAGCAAACAATAAGCTTTTTCAAGAAATTGAAAATGAAAAAAAAAGAAAATATTTTTTAATATTCGGTGTGGGTTCTGCTGTTTTTTTAGTTTTACATTCAATTTTTTTAGGAATTAATTTTAATTTAGATGAAGTGAAAATCTTTTATAAAATCGATGGTTTTTTAAGAAGATTTGTACTCTTAGGTTTTATTATATTTGAAATAGCAGCACAAACATTGCTAGTAATAAATATTATAAAAGCAAAAGACAAATTAGAAGAAATGATTAATAAAAAAATTCTTACTTTAAAAATTATTTTAGTTTCTGTTTTAGTTTTGGTAGCTTTTATTTCTATTCCTATATTAAACTCGTCTGATTATACTCATTACAAGCATGCTTTGGAATGGAATTACTTTTTAGGAGTAATTTCTTTTTACTTTTTGACTTTTTTATTTTGGAAAAAACAAAAACCCCCTGTTCACACACCCAAGGGTGTATGAACGAAAGTTTTGGCTCGTCGTTTAATGCGCTACCGCCGAACCCGCCACTTCACTTGTTTAGCGCTGCTTAGTGAAGTTTTCTGCCCTATAAGCTTAAACCTTGCGGTCTTTCCTTATCTGGCCAGTTAAGAGTTGCCTCTTAAGTCAAATATATTAAACCATTAAAGGTAAGAAATTTAAATCACTATCTGGTTGTTTTTTTTTTTAATAACTTGCCTGTTAACTACGTGGATAAATAATTACTAGAAGTTCTAGCTATCCATCCTCCTCCTAAAACTTTATCCCCAAATATATTTTTTGAATAAAAAACACAAGCTTGCCCTGGAGATATTCCTGTTTCTGTCTCTTCTAAATTAATTTCAGCATTATTTTTATCTAAATGTAAATTTGCTTTTAAAAGTTTACCTGTTGATCTCACTTTTATAAACAATTCATTTTTGTATTGATCAATATCACATAAAAAATTTAAATCTTTTAGATAAATTTTTTTAATGGCTAATGCTTCTCTATTACCTATTACTACTTCATTTTTTTTTGCATTAATTTTTAAAACATAAAGGGGTTCTTTGTGAGAAATACCAATTCCTTTTCTTTGTCCTATAGTAAAGTTTATTATCCCATCATGTTTTCCTAATACTTTCCCATTTATATCCAGAATATTACCTTTTTTAAAAGATGTTGGTTTAAATTTTCTTATAACAGATGCATAATCACCATTAGGTACAAAACAGATATCTTGGCTATCAGGTTTGTTTGCTACATTTAGTTTAAGCTCTGTAGCAATTGTTCTTGTTTCCTTCTTTTTCAATTCACCTAAGGGAAATCTTAAAAAATTTAATTGTTCTTGTGTTGTGTTAAAAAGAAAATAACTTTGATCTCTTGATAAGTCAGCTGCTCTATACATTTCAGCATTACCATTTTTTTGTATTCTTTTAACATAATGACCAGTTATCAAAGCATCAGCTTTTAAATCTACAGCGTGAGAGTATAGATCTCTAAATTTGACAGTTTGATTGCATTGAACACATGGTATAGGAGTTTCTCCTGCAACATAACTATCTATAAATGAATTAATAACATCCTCTTTAAATTTTTTTTGATAATATAAAATTTTATGATTAATATTTAGTTGTTGAGAAACTCTCTTTGCATCTAAAATATCTTGTCCTGCACAGCACTGTCTGGATCCCTCCTTTTTTTTTACATCATCATATAGTTTGAGGGTTATACCCGTAACGTTATACCCTTCTTTTTTCATTAAACCTGCTACTGTTGAAGAATCAACACCACCTGACATGGCTACTATGACTTTTGTATCCTTTGGTGATTTTAAAAAACCTAAGGAATTCCTTTTTTTTGATATAGTATTCATTAAATTATATGTTTGTTTTAATGCATAAAATGATACTTTTCCATAAATGTTTTTAAACTATGAACCTGGTGATCTGGTAATAAACCCTAAATATAAAAATTGGGGTATTGGACAGATTCAATCAGTAATCAATAATAAAGTAACGGTTAATTTTGAAAATGTTGGTAAGAAGGTTATAAATAATAAAGAAGTTATTTTAGAAAAAGTAGGTAAAATTGAATAATCTTGATTTAAAAAAAACTGTAGAAACACTTCTTGATACTTTTTTAGAAGCAGGAAAAATTGCTAAAGCATTTTCAAAAAGAGGGGTAAAAATTACTATGAAGCCTGACAAAACTCCCGTAACAGATGGTGATCTTGCTGTTGACAAAATCTTGAGAGAAAAAATTAAAGAAATTACCCCAAATATACCAATTATTTCTGAAGAAACAGTTGATATTAGTTTAAAAAATAAAAATAAAAATTTTTGGTTAATTGATCCAATAGATGGAACTAGACAATATATTAATAAAGGAGATGAATATACTTTGAATGCAGCATTAATTATTAATTTACAGCCTGCAGTTGGTATAGTTTATGCGCCAGAAAAAGAAAGATTATTTTTTTCTTATGGTAAAAATCATGCGTATGAAATTAACAAAGGTGAAAGAAAAAAATTAAATTGTAAGGAAAAAAAATCACAAGAAATAATAGGTTTAACTAATTCAGATATAACTTCAAAAGAAATCTTGGATATCTATAAAAAATTTAATGTTACAAAAACTATAAAAATGTCTAGCTCATTAAAATTTTGTGTTTTAGCTGCTGGTGAAGCTGATATTTATGCAGCACAGGCAAGAGCTTACGAATGGGATATTGCAGCAGGGCATGCTTTGCTAGAGCACTCGGGTGGAAAAGTTTTAACTCACAATAATGAAGTTTTTTCCTACGGAAAAGAAAGTTACAAAAATCTTCCAATCATTGCTAAAACATAAAAATAAATCAACTTCAAGTTGTACCTAACTTGGGTTATTTTTTTTAATTATTATCTTTTTTTCTTGCAAAATAATTATATGATTATTGCAACGGGGAGAATCAATGTTTAATAGATTGCTAGCTATAGCAACGTTGGGGGTTTTATTGTCTGGTTGTTACATGGTGCCAATGGCGCTTGTTGGACCAGCTACTTCAGGATTTAGCACAGCATCACTAATGCAATCAGGAATAAGTACTTCTGCAAGTTATTTAGTAAAATCCAAAACAGGAAAAACTCCAGGTGAGCATGCTTTTGATGCTATTTTTAGCGAACAAATTGATGAAGCTTTAAAACAAACCTACTTTCCAGAAAAAAACAAGGAAACTTCTAATTCTAAATATAAAAATTTAAACTCCTTCCCTGTTCTTAAAAAATAAAACTAAGTTAAATAACAAATGTTAAAAACTATTCTGATTATAGTAATTTCAGTTTCCATATTTGGTATAGTTTTTTTTATATATGTGAAAAGAACATTAGAGAAAAGACTTAATTACTATTTGTCTAAGAATAACAAAAAAAAGAAAAAAAATTAAAGCATTTTGCAAAATTTTTTAAACTCATCTTTGGGCATGTCTAATATTTTTTTCGATATTTCATAACTGAACCCTGATCGTGCTAATATTGAAATATCTTTCTTAAAAAACAAAGGTCTATTTCCTTCTTCTCTTACTGGTCCTATTCTTCTTCTTTTACATATCTTTATAGCTGAAAAAAAATCAGGATCAGCTTCTTCTTCCATAATTTTTGATATACTTGATTTAATGTATTTTTGATCAATTCCTTTTTTTATTAAATTGTATCTAATTTTATTTATGGAATACCCTCTTCGTAAAAAAGATTGTGATTTAACATCAGAATAATGTTTATCACTTATAAGTTTTTGATCCACTAAAGTGGCAATTACTATATCTATTAAATTAAATATTTCCTTTTTATTCACAATATTTAATTTTTTTTTTATAATTTTTTTATATAAATAAGTCTTAAGTTGTTGTTTAGAGGGGCTATATTTTTCTAGGTATGAGTAAGCAAAATTTCTAATTGTATCAATAGAGCTCTCAAGATCTTTCTTATTTTTAATAGGATTCATGTTTTTAATATACTATATTATAAATTTAAACTTATATGCTAATTCAATTTCAAAATTATTTAACTTTTGAGAATATTTTTTTATGGTCAAATATTATGATTTTGCCATTCTGGATAATGTTAATTGTTTTTCCTAATGCAAGAATATCCAAAATATTTGTTAATTCTTTAATTTTGCCACTTATCTTGGCTGCCGCTTACTCCTTTATAATCTATCAAGTTTTTATAATAGACGATCCTATCCTAGATATTTTTAAACTATATTTAAGTATTGATAATCTTTATACCGTATTTGCAACAGAAAGTTTTTTAGTTTTATTTTGGTTGCATTTTTTAACACTAAATTTTTTTTTAGGATCTTGGGTATCAAGAGATGCTATAAAATATTCTATATCAAGAGGTGTTGTATTTATTCCTTTAATACTTATTTTCTTTTTTGGACCAGTTGGGTTAGTTTTGTATTGGCTAATAAGAATTTTTTATTCTAAAAAACTAGGCTTTCATGATTAAATCTTTTGAATTTTATTTTGATTTTGCAAGCCCTTATTCTTTTTTAGCTCATAAACAAATTAGAAAAATTGAAAAAAACAATTCTATTAAAATTAAATATATGCCAATACTTTTAGGTGGATTATTTAATTTGTCAGGAATTAAAGCTAATGCTGATATACCAATCAAAGCTAAGTACATGATTAAAGACTGCAAACTGTGGGCAGAAAAAAATAATATATCCTTTAAGTTTAACAATTACTTTCCAATTAAAACTTTAACTTTAATGAGATGTGTTTTAGTTGCTCAAAAAAAAGATTTTACACAAATGTTTATCAATAAAATCTTTGATGCAATATGGAAAGATGGAATTAATTTAAATGATAACTTAATAGTTGAAAAGTTGCTTAAAAATCTTGATCTTAACCCTAAGATTTTTTTAGTTGAAGCAAATGAAGCTAAGATAAAGGAGGAACTTAAAAGCAAAACTAATGACGCACATAAAAAGGGTATTTTTGGAGCTCCTACATTCTTAGTTAATAACAAAATTTTTTGGGGCCAAGACCGTTTAGAATTTGCATTAAATGAGGCTAAAAAATGAGAGAAAAAATTAATTTAAAAAAGTCTAATGCAATTAAAAAGTTATTCATAAAAATTTGTAGAATTTTTGGTTTTGAATTAATTGATCAAGGTAATTTTCATCTTCCAACACAAAATAAATTTTTGAATGAGAATATAAGCATGCAAGGACAAAAATCTATAAGTTTACCTCTTGGTGAAGTCAAAATTACAAGAAAAGTAAAGGCCTTAACTATAATTTTTAGATCTTGTACTAATATAAATATGCTTACTCAAAATAAAAAAAGATTATTTGATTGTGAAAAATCTGAATACACTTTTAGATCTTTGCATTCAATAATTACTTCCTTAAATAGGGCAAAAAATTTATTCCCTAAAATAAATTTTAATATTATCGTAGTTGATCATAACTCTGATAAATTAGACATAGATAAAATTAAAAATCAACTAACTAAATCAACTGTAAAACATTCTTTAATTTCTCTAGATTTAAATGAATTTAAAGATAAGATTAAAACTATTAATGAAAAAAATGAGGAAGTTACTAAAAATCAAATTTCAAATATGTCAAATATATATAAATCTCTTTTAATTTCTAAAGACCAGTGTGAAGATCTAATCTACTTTGTGGAAGATGATTATATACATAATAATAATACTATTGAAGAGATGATTCTTGCATATGAAAGAATTTCTTCACAAACTAAAAAAGAATTAATATTATGTCCAGCTGACTATCCATATTTATATACACACTTAGATCAGTCTAATATTTTTTTAGGATCAACAGTACATTGGAGAACTGTTAATGAAACCTTATGTACTTTTTTAACAAGCAAAACTGTTATAGAAAAATATTGGGATAAATTAGTTTCTATGTGTGAATTGGAACATTATCCTTTTGAGCAACCTCTGCATGATATTTATAAATTGGAATATTGCTTATCACCCATCCCTTCATTAGCTTTCCATTGCACAAACGTAAACTCTATTTTTGGTCTTTCACCAAATGTAGATTGGAAAAAAGCTTGGGATAATTGTAAAGATTATTAAAAAAAGCCCTTATTTGCGTATTTGCAAATAAAGGCTGTTTTTTAAATTACTTGTTAAACATTTCTTTTAGTGCTTTTGCTGGTAAAAACTTAACTTTTTGAGAGGCTGCAATTTGTATTTGCTCCCCAGTTCTTGGGTTACGACCAACTCTCGCTTTTCTTTTGGCTACCTTATAAGTACCAAAACCAGCTATTTTAACCTGCTCATCACCTTTTAAACAGCTTAATATAATTTCAGTAATTCCATCAAATTGACGCTCAGCATCAGCTTTGCTCAAATTCATTGAAGATGAAATTTTTGCAATTAGTTGTTTTTTATTCATTTTTAGCCTTTTATTTTGGTTATTTTTTACTTTTTACATAAATACCAAGTAAATCAACAATTTTTTTAGTATTTACAAAAGATATCAACACAAGATGTAGCTCTATAGCTAAAAAGTACCGTATTTACTATGTTTTTTAACTTGTTTAAAAAACAATTAAAATACGCCAATTTCTTTTAAATCGTTAAAAGTTGCAAAAAACATCAGTGAAATAAGTAAAAATAAACCGATTCGAAAAAAACCTTCTTGAGTTTTTTGGCCTAAAGGTCTGCCTAATATTTTTTCAAATAAATAAAACATTAAATGGCCTCCATCTAACATAGGTATTGGAAATAGATTTATTAAACCAAGACTAATAGAAATATATGCCATTATATTTAAAAAAGGGATAACACCATATTCAGCAACCTGACCAGTTATCTTTGCAATTCTTATTGGGCCACCCAACTGAGAAGAATCTGCAGATCCTGCAACCATTTTTCCTAAATATTTAAGTGATGTGCTGGTTACAAACCAAACTTCTTTAATCGAATAGTATATAGCTTTTGATGGTCCCAAAGTTTCTCTATTAAATTCATTGTTTAGGGGATACATTTTTATTCCAATTATTTTCTTTTTTACATTATTTCCTAAGGCATCTTTTCCTTCCACTAAATTAGGTTTAATTAAGATAGATATTTTTTTACCATCTCTAAGTATTTCAAATTTAATTTTTTCATCTGTGGCAGTATTAATAAATGTCGAAACTTCCATGACACTTATTACTTTATTATTATTAATAGATATAATTGTATCGTCTTTCTTTAATCCAGCTGTATATGCGGGGCTTTCTTTTTGTACTTCATCAATAACTGCTGGTGTCATATCTTTACCAATAAATGTATTAATGATAAAAAAAATTATAATTGCTAAAACAAAATTCGCAAAAGGACCTGCTGCAACAATTATTGATCTTTGGTATAATGGCTTTAATATAAATAGCTTCTTTCTATCTTCTTCGCTATATTTGTTAATTAATTCTTTTTGTTCAGCTTGGCTAAATACATTTCTATCACCAAAAAATTTTACATATCCTCCTAAGGGTAAAAGACATATTTTCCAACGAGTACCTAATTTATCATTCCATCCGAAAAGTTCTTTACCAAAGCCTATTGAAAAATCAGTAATACCTACCCCAAACTTTCTTGCAAAGTAATAGTGTCCATACTCATGTATAAAAACAACAACCGTAATTAGAATAAGAAAAGGAATTATGTAATTCATTAACCCCAAGGACCTTTCACAATTTTATTTATTTTTTTTATTTTTTTATTAAAAAATAATATCAAAATCATTCCAGAAATAAAACCTCCGATATGAGCGGCATATGCTACTCCTCCTCCTGTAGAAATAAATTGAAGAATAAACCAAAATCCTAATACATATAAAGCTCTTATTTTTATCAGCTGGCTAAAAAAACCAAAAGGAATTAAAACTAATACTTTTGCATTAGGATGGTTTATTAAGTAAGCTCCCAGAACTCCTCCTATAGCCCCACTAGCTCCAACCATTGGCACTTGGGAGTAAGTATCCATCAAAACTTGTGTCATTGCTGCACCAACACCACATAAAAAATAAAAAATAATAAATTTTATTGGTCCTAAGTTATCTTCAATATTATCTGCAAAAATCCACATATAAAGCATATTTCCAATTAAATGCATAAAGCCACCATGCATAAACATAGATGTAAAAATAGTTAACCAAGAAGGTATCACATATAAATCTAATGGTAGTTTGTTATTATCCATTAAAACTGATGGTATTAAACCATATGAATAAAATAGCTCTCCAGTTTTGTATGTTTCAGAGTTAAGCTGTATTAAGAAAATTAAAACACACAAACCTATTATAAGGTAAGTTATAGTTGGTTTTCCTGAGGTTGGATTATCGTCCTTTAAAGGAATCATAGGTCATTATAACAAGTACAGGGCCAACAGTGGCTATAAAAAAAGATAGAAAAAGCAAGGATTGTGAAATAAATGGGTAAAACAACTCTATGGGAAGCATAATCCCTATCAGCAAACTCTTTGAAAAGTCTGGGGTAGGAAACAAAAGAAATCCACCAATTAAACCAAAGGTTATTGAAATATACGCAATTTTTTCATTTATCATTTTATTATAAAAACTGTAAAAAACAGTTAATACAAAAGCACAACAAAATAAATCTGCTAATAAAAATAAATATAAAATACTAAATCCTTTTGAGGCTATAATAAAAGCTATGATTGAAAGGCATACTATAAAGTATTTAGAAAGTTTTAAATAATTGGTATTTTTACTAAAGTTAAAAGTTGCCTTTCCATCAACTATAACTAGGCTTGTGATAGCGTTAATTAGTGTATCAACTGTGCTGATTGTTAAAGATAGCCCTAAAATAACTATGATTATTGATAAAAATTCAGTTTGATCTTTTAATAATAAAGAGAAAAAACCTAAGTCGGGTCTAACGCTTGAATCTACTGAAACAGAAACCAATCCACTAAAACCCATAAATAAAACTATTGGAATAATGACAATAAATGCAAGAATTAAACTTTTTTTAAGTACATCATTATTTTTTGCAGCATAAACTCTTTGCCAATTTCCTTGGTGAAAAAGATTTGTTGCTGCAACGGCAATAAAAAAAGTTAGTCCTGATGTGTAATTTGGAATATAACTGCTACTTAATAAATGAGGATTAATTTTATTAATAAAAGCAAATGAGAATTGATCACCCGTAAATAAACTTAAATATGAAACTGAAATTACTAATAAAACTAAAATTACCATCATTTGAATAGTATCAGTAAAAATAGAAGCTCTTAATCCTCCATAAAGTGTATAAGCTAAAGTTGCAATTAGAGTTATTATTGATGTAATCCAAAGTTCAGTTCCAGAAATATAGTTAATTAATATTGCTACAGCTGTCACTTCAGCACACAAAAAAACAAACATATAAAATATCGTCATTAATAAAATCAATTTAAATAAATTTTTGCCAAATCTTTTTCTTAAACATTCAATTAAAGTTGAACCTTTTGGAAAATCACTTCTTATTTTTTTTCCTAAAAAAATTAAAGCAATCATTGGAAACGCCGTACCAAGTGCATAACCTATAACAGCACCTATTCCTCCCCATGTAGCGGCAGAAGCTGGACCAAACAAAATCCAAGCTCCTAAAGCTGAAGCAACTAAACTTGTAGATAAAGAAAAAAAACCTATATTTCTATTTGCTGTTAAGTAGTTATTAAGGCCTTGATGTTTTTTTGAATAAAGTATTCCTACAAAAGTAAAAATAAAACTTATTGTAATAACTAATGTTAATGAAGTTGGTTGACTTATAAAACTTATTTTTTCCATTCATCTCCCTTTCTGAATTACCGGACAGGTTATTAGGGTTTAATCTCAGTCATTAACGACACCCCTGTAAAATACAAATATATTAATAGTAAATTAAAAGCAAACTATATGATCTATATTAATAGGTCTTTTTATTCCAAATTTTTCATCAACTTCGTGTTGATGTATATGATGTGAATGAACAAAAACTGGTATTAATAAATTGCTTAAAGTTTTAAGTGTATAAATAAAATTAGTTCCTCTAAATTTTCTATCTACAACTTCCAATTTTAAATTACTTTTATCATCATGTTCTAAATCTTCAGGCTGTAATAAAAGTTTTACATCGGATCCTTTTGGATAATGTTTTATAAAGTTACCCTTAATTGTTCCGAGATCATCATTCTCCAAACTATTTTCTCCTGTAACTTTTGCTGGAATTAAAATTCCTCTATTTAAAAAATTTACAACTTCTACTGAATTGGGAAAGTGATAAACATTGTATGGATCATCATATTGTCTAAGCTGGCCGTTTAAAATTATCCCACATTTTGATCCTAAATAAAAAGCTTCATAAGAATCATGCGTAACAATTATTGTTGTAATTTTTAAT
>MDSV01189911.1_pt1 | contig 11379 bp, 9 predicted proteins | sample 810851 | NCBI WGS metagenome assembly MDSV01 (sample SAMN05326640, study PRJNA326480) | marine metagenome | isolation source: seawater | place: Atlantic Ocean: North East | collected 2012 | reverse complement strand
CCTGCTGCCAAAAGCAAGACGCGGTACATGGTTTGGTTCAAACGCTCCAACACGACCGGCATGGCCAATGCGCCGACCAAAATCATGGCCAACGAAGCCAGCAACATGGCCGTGGGCTGACTTTCCAATGCATCTCCACTCAAATACTTGGAGAGGAATCCCAAACCTCCTAAGAACAAGAGAATGCTGATGACGTACTTGTTGATTTCGTTGAAGAACTTGTCCATGTGTTCCAATTAAGGCGAATCGCGGTTGGCGTCGCCAAAACTACAACACGCAAGGCACCCTGCAACCCTTCCAGACCTACCTTCGTCTGCCGAGCCATGCCCCACGATTCGACACCACCCTTGGACACAAGAAGAGCCTCAGAATTGGAGGCCAGGTTGTTGGGCCAAATGCCGTTTGAACCCACAGCGTCCCAAGCAAGGTTTGCATTCGTGTGGTCTCGTTTCATCGTGTCTGAAAAACCAAGGTGCGCCTTGATCCTACGCGGCTACGCGGGCACGGGCAAGACCACCTCTGTGGGTGCCGTGGTGCGCACCTTGCGTGAAGTTCGCCAGCGCTGCGTGCTCCTTGCCCCCACAGGTCGTGCGGCCAAAGTCCTGGCCAAGCATGCCGGTCAGCCCGCGTCGACCATCCACCGTCACATTTACCGACCGACGCGAACCCCTGACGGAAGCACGGGCTACGGCTTGACGACCAACAAGCGGACCGACACCCTATTCGTGGTGGACGAAGCATCGATGATTGGAGAGTCTTCCGGGATGCCGGCGGGTGGATTTCAATACCGAAGCCTCCTCGACGACCTTGTGGAGTTTGTTTACTCGGGCCAAGGTTGCAGGCTGATGTTGATTGGGGACGACGCACAGCTCCCGCCCGTGGGCGCCTCCTTGAGTCCAGCACTTCAAGGGGACACTTTGAAAGCCGATTTTGGCCTGACGCTGGCCGAGGTCGCCTTGGAAGACGTTGTCCGTCAGGAACTCGACAGCGCCATCCTCAGCAACGCCCATGACTTGCGGATGATCATGAGCATGGCCGAACCAGAGGGCCCCGCCCCGCTTCCTCAATTCGAACTGGGCCCGGGCCTAGCGCGAGTGGGAGGCCAGGATTTGGAAGATCTACTCATCGACTTGCACGCGCAACACGGAGAAGACAACATCGTGGTGATCACGCGATCTAACAAGCGTGCAGTGCAATTCAATCAACACATTCGGGCCAGGGTGCTTTGGCAGGAAGATGGACTCAATGCGGGGGACCGATTGATGGTGGTGGCCAACAACTATCACTGGCTGGCGGACCACGAAGAACTCCCGACCAACCTCATCGCCAACGGAGACACATTGATTGTCGACCGCATCCAGAAGCGCTTCGAGCGCCATGAAACGCCATTTGTCGAAGCTGAAGTCCGGCTGGCCGATCAACCGGAATACCCCGCCTTTTCCGTCCACATCAACTTGAGCGTGCTGACCTCTGAACAAGCCAGCCAAGGCCGGGCGCAACGTCGCGCGCTGTATGACGCGGTGTCGGCCGACCATAGCCATTTGGGAAGCAAGGCCAAAATCCACGAAGCCACCAACTCCGACCCGTGCTACCAGGCATTGCAGGTGAAGTTCGCCTACGCCCTCACCTGCCACAAAAGCCAAGGCGGACAATGGCAAGCCGTCGTGGTGGACCAAGGCTACATGACCGAGGAACGTGTGGACTTGGAGTGGTTGCGTTGGTTGTACACCGCACTGACCAGGGCTGAATCAAAGCTTTACTTGCTCAACTTCGCCGACACTTTTTTCGATTGAACCTGCCTGGCTGAACGGCACAAAAAAAGCGACCATCGGCCGCTTTTTTTTTCATCTCAATGATGACTTGAAATCCACTCAGGAAAGCTCGCGCTGGCTGAAGTAGAACGCACCTTCGATGGCGGCATTTTCGTCGCTGTCTGACCCGTGCACGGCGTTGGCAGCGATGCTCTGGGCGAAGTCAGCGCGGATGGTGCCTGGGGCAGCCTCGGCAGGGTTGGTCGCCCCGATCAAGGTGCGGAAGTCGGCCACGGCGTTGTCCTTTTCAAGGATGGCTGCCACGATGGGGCCAGACGTCATGTACTCGGTCAATTCACCGAAGAAAGGACGCTCTTTGTGAACGGCGTAAAAGGCAGCGGCATCGTCCATGCTGAGCTGGGTCCACTTCATCGCTTTGATGGTGAATCCCGCGTCGATGATGCGGTCGATGATTTTGCCAGTGTTGCCTGCGCCTGTGGCGTCGGGCTTGATCATCGTGAATGTGCGGTTGGTCGCCATGGGTAAAAAGATTGGTTGGCTTGCTTTTGGGAGGCAAAAGTACGGTGTCCGTCTCCTTCAGCAATGCATCGGGGCCAAAGCGCACCCTATTTTCGTGGCATGAACACGAAGACTACACTCACCTCTGCCGATTTAATGGCCCTGGAAGACGCGCACGGCGCGCACAACTACCACCCACTTCCCGTGGTGCTGGACCGCGGTGAAGGCGTGCATGTTTGGGACGTGGAGGGCAAGCGTTACTTCGATTTCCTGAGCGCATACAGCGCTGTCAACCAAGGACACTGTCACCCTCACATTGTGAAGGCACTGAAAGACCAAGCCGAGAAACTGACCTTGACTTCTCGAGCCTTTTACAACAGCAACCTGGGGCCCTTCGAAAAATTCATGACGGAATTGTTCGGATATGACAAAGTGCTGCCCATGAACAGCGGCGTGGAAGGTGGAGAAACCTCGAACAAACTGGCACGGAAATGGGGCTACCTCAAGAAGGGAATTCCAGAAAACAAGGCCCGGATTTTGTTTGCCAAAGGAAATTTTTGGGGCCGAACGCTGGCCGCCATTTCCAGTTCTGACGATCCCTTGAGCTACAAAGACTTTGGCCCTTACATGCCTGGTTACGATCTCATTCCTTACAACGACTTGGACGCCCTAGAGCTTGAACTGAAAGACCCCAATGTGTGCGCTTTCATGGTGGAGCCCATTCAAGGGGAAGCTGGAGTGGTGGTTCCGCACGAAGGATATTTGGCTGGAGTGCGGGCACTCTGCACCAAGTACAATGTGCTCTTCATCGCAGATGAGGTCCAAACTGGAATCGCACGCACTGGCAAACTTCTCGCCACGGACTACGAAGATGCACGACCTGATTTGCTCGTGTTGGGGAAAGCCCTCTCAGGCGGAGTGTTCCCTGTGTCGGCTGTGCTTGCAGACGACGACGTCATGATGTGTTTGAAGCCTGGTGAACACGGTTCCACCTTCGGGGGAAATCCAATCGCCTGTGCTGTGGCCCAAGCAGCTCTTGAGGTGGTGTTGGACGAGAAGCTTGCCGACAATGCCTTTCGTCTCGGCCAGCGATTCCGGGAGGCCATGCAGTCTTTGGTGGACTCCACAGATTTGGTCACCGCAGTGCGTGGCAAAGGCTTGTTGAATGCCATTGTCATCAACGACACACCTGACAGCAGCACCGCCTGGGATCTATGCGTGGCGTTGAAGGACAATGGATTGTTGGCCAAACCCACCCACGGCAACATCATCCGTTTTGCCCCTCCCCTGGTCATGACCGAAAACCAACTCGAATTGTGCCTTGAGATCATTGCGAATACGGTTCGCAGTTTCAAAAAAAAATAAGCATCTCCATGAAGCAGATTCTCTGGGTCGGGTTGACGGCGCTCGTCGCCTCATCTGCATGGGGCCAGCAAGATTCCACCAACCGCGAGGTGGCGGACCACCAGCACACATGGTTCATGGCCTTCGGCAACCACCGGCTGAACGAATCGTTGGCGCTCCACACCGAGTACCAATTCCGCCGCACAGGCCTAGGCCAGGATTGGCAACAATCCCTCTTGCGGGTGGGCCTCGACTGGGTCCGGGACGACCAACACACCGCCACAGCGGGATACGGTTGGATTCGGAGCTACCCTTACGGCGAACAGCCTATTGGCGAAGCCTTCGACGAACACCGCATTTGGCAGCAGCTCATCACCAAGTCAGTCACAGGCTCATTCAAATGGATGCACAGGTACCGCTTGGAGCAGCGTTTTATGGACCGACCCTCAGGGGCTTCATGGCAACATCGGGCAAGGTACTTCGTGCAAATCACCTGGCCGGTGCCCAACCACCCGGCGTGGTCATTGTCCGCCTACGAAGAAGCGTTTTTGGGGCTTCGGGAATTGACCAACCCTGTCCAGAACTTGCTCCAACAAAACCGGCTGTCCGTGGCCTTGAACCACAAGCTCGCCAACGGCACTGCCTTGCAATTGGGCTACCTGGAACAAGCCCTTTGGAAAGGAGACGGCCGAGCCGAGCGCAACCGAACGTTGCTGGTCGGAATCCGGCACAACTTGGATTTCAGGACCGAAGAGGACTGAAGTCGAAGATGGGGCTCACTTGAGCCACCCTTGGGCACGCATCCAGTCGTCGTTGTACACCTTGCCGGTGTAGCGGGAGCCGTGGTCGTGGAACAGCACGACAGGCACGTCCGTGGGCTTGAGGCGGTCTTTCAGTTGGCGAAGGCCCTGGAAGGCACTTCCGCAGCTGTACCCAATCAACAGGCCTTCTTGTTTGGCCAATTCCCTTGCGGCGTGGGCCCCGTCTTCGTCGGTGACCTTTTCGAAGTGGTCGATCAAGGAGAAATCCACGTTCTTGGGCAAGATATCTTCGCCGATGCCTTCCGTGATGTACGGGTAGATTTCAGCCTCGTCGAACTCGCCGGTCTCGTGGTACTTCTTGAACACCGACCCGTACGAGTCGATGCCCCAAATCTGGATGTCCGGGTTCTGCTCCTTGAGGTATTTCGCCGTGCCACTGATGGTGCCGCCTGTGCCAACGCCCACAATGAAGTGGGTGATCTTGCCTTCTGTCTGCTTCCAAATCTCAGGCCCCGTGCTGCGGTAGTGGGCGGCGCGGTTCGCCAAATTGTCGTATTGGTTGCACCACACGCTGTTGGGGATTTCGGCGTGCAACCGCTCCGCAACGCTGTAATAGCTGTCTGGATGGTCAGGCGCCACCGCCGTTGGACACACATGCACCTCGGCCCCCATCGCCCTCAACACATCGACTTTCTCTTTGCTTTGCTTGTCGTTGGTTGTGCAAATCAGCTTGTATCCTCTGACGATGCAGGCCAACGCCAGCCCCATGCCTGTGTTGCCTGAAGTGCACTCGATGATGGTGCCTCCTGGCTGCAACGCTCCGCTTTCTTCCGCGGCTTCAATCATGGACAGCGCCATCCGGTCTTTGACGCTATGTCCGGGGTTGAAGTACTCCACCTTCGCCCACACGGGGCAGGGGAAGTCCGCCGTCACGTTGTTCAACCGAATCATCGGCGTATTGCCGATGGTGCCAAGGATGTTGTCATGCACGTTCATGCGTCCAAAAGTAGCGTGTACCCCCATGCAGACGGCCCGTCGGGGCCCTTACCTTTCAGGTTGTGAGCGTGGAAAGAATCTTGGCCAAACGCATGGCCCGCAGCAATCGCCACCTGGGTGCCAGACCTGTGGTTCGCATCGCCACGGCAGGGGTCGCCTTGGGGGTGGCGCTCATGATTTTGGCCTCGGCCATTGTGCAAGGCTTCCAACATGAAGTCAAGCAATTGGTCGTGGGGTTTGACAGCCACATCCAAGTGGCGCCGAGCGACCCGTCTGCCGACGGATTGGTGTGGACCCCAGGCATGCTCGACAGCCTTCGTCAACTTCCCGGAGTGGCCCAGGTGGCCCTTCGTCACGAGCGGGCGGGCATCCTTGAATCTCCCCAAGCCCTTCAAGGCGTGGTCGTCCGCGGCATCGACAGCACTTCCATCTTGGACCGGATCGAAGCCGGGTTGCTTCGCGGGCACATGCCCAGCACCACAGACCGAGGGCCACGCGACATCTTACTCGGGGAGCCTTTGGCGCAGGCCTTCGACGTGGACACTGGGGACAAGGTTACGTTGTATCTGGTCTTGGGCACCGAAGACATCCGACCGCGCCCCATGAGGGTGTCAGGCATATACCAAACAGGCCTTCAGGAATTTGACCAGCGGCATGTGTGGATCGACGCGACGCAAATGCAGGAAGCCGCGGCGCGCGGCGCAGAGGCCCAAATCGTGCTGAATGACGACGACACGGGACAACCGACTCGGGCTGTCGGGCAGGTGTTTGGGCGAGACCCACGGGGGCTGGGCTGGCGAGGACGATGGGCGAAATCTGGCCACGGGCGTCGGTCCCTGGGCCTTCAAGACCTGTCGCGAAGAACAACACACTTGTGGATTGCCGGGACCGGGACCTTGGCCGACACGGCCCAACTGTGGTGGTCTGAAGGCCAGTGGCAGACGTCGGTGTCAGAAGGTTCCCACCAGAGGGTCGCAGACGGGTACGACGTATGGACAACCTCGCTCGAAGACATTCCTGAGATTCAAGAATCCCTGTTCCGAACCATTCCCTACGATTGGTCGGCCACCAGGGTGGACCAACAACATCCCGAGATGTTCAGCTGGCTGCGCATGCTCGACCTCAACGTGGAGGTCATCGTCGGACTCATGGTCCTCATTTCCATCGTCAACATGACCAGCGCCTTGCTCATCATCATGTTGGAGCGTCGGGCGCAGGTGGGGGTCTGGAAAGCGCTGGGCATGACCGACCAGGCCGTGGTCCAGACCTTCATGTGGCACGCCACGCGAATTCTTAGACAAGGCTTTGTCTTAGGCAACGCCATCGCCCTGACCCTCATTGCGGTCCAGTCGCATTGGAAGTGTGTGCCCCTTGATCCGGAGGCGTATTACGTGGATGCTGTCCCGGTCTTGCTCGACGCGCCGCGCATCGCGAGCATGGAACTGGCGGCCTTTTGGCTGTGCGTGGTGGCCATGCTCCTTCCAGCACTTTGGAGTGCTCGAATCCGGCCCTCACGAACTTTGCGCATGTCATGAGCCACGAACCCACTTGGAATTTTTAAACCGATTTGACACCATGCTTCCAGGAAAACGCCGTGGAGTGATTCACCACATTGCCAGCGCCAAAACCGACGCCATCGTCGCCAAGCGCATCTCCAAACTCATGCAAGAGTTGGGGTTGGTTTGGCTCCTTGTGGGCTGGTGCATGTCCACCCAAGCCCAAACTCTGGGCAACGAAAGGACGGCTGAGTACCTGCCCTTGCTGAACGACCGCGCCGTCGCCGTCGTGGCAAACCACACGAGCATGGTCGGCGGCCCAGAAGGCACCCACCTCGTGGACACCTTGTTGTCCCTCGGGATTGAGGTGAAGCATGTGTTCGCCCCTGAGCACGGATTTCGGGGTGATGCAGCGAACGGTGCGATCATCGAAGACGGCACAGACGCCGCCACAGGCCTCGATATTTTTAGCCTCCACGGATCCAACCGCAAGCCCCAAGCCTCTCAACTGAGGGGCATCGATGTGGTTGTCTTCGACATCCAAGATGTGGGGGCACGCTTCTACACGTACGTCAGCACCCTGATGCTCGTCATGGAGGCCTGTGCCGAAGCTGAGGTGGAGGTATTGGTGTTGGACCGACCCAACCCACACGGCCACCACATGGGCGGCCCCATGCTCGACCCAGAATTCAAGTCGTTTGTGGGCTGGGTCCCCACGCCCATGATCCATGGTTTGACCCTTGGCGAGTTGGCCAACATGGCGATGACCGAGTCGTGGTTCCCGGCTCCCGACGAATGGAAACCGTCGGTGATTCCTTGCCAAGGCTGGGACCACGGCACAGACTTCCAAGTTCTCTTACCACCGAGTCCCAACTTGCCCACAGCTGCGTCCATCGACCTCTATCCGAGCCTGTGCTTGTTCGAACCCACAGACGTCAGTGTGGGCCGCGGCACGGCCACGCCCTTCGAATTGCTCGGGCACCCCAACTGCCCTTGGGGCTCGTACCGGTTCACACCTGTGTCCACCCCGGGCGCCGCACCCCATCCGAAGCATGAGAACACGACCTGTTCGGGGCAGCGCTTGACCGGCCTTGCACAGTCGTGGCGCTCGAGATCTGAAACCGGGTTGCCTGACTTCACTCTGGCGCCGCTTTGGACTTGGGCGGACATGTGGCGCACCATGCACCAGCGGTCGCTAGAGGGATTCATCGTGTCTCCCGCGTTCTTCGACAAATTGGCGGGCACGGACGAGGTGAGGTTGGCCTTGGAAAACCAAATCCCTTTGGATCAACTCACCGCGGCGTGGTCCGCGGACCATGCTGCGTTCTTCAAGCGGGCAGAACCACACCTCCTCTACCCTTGGAATGCACCGACACCCGGGCGTTGAGTGCGATTTGATGGTATACTTGCACATGCGTTTGTCCTTGACCCACATGTCGTTCTTGGCAGCCAGCATCTCCACGCTCGTGTTGGGCTGCACACGTTACGAACCCTACGAGGGGGAGACGTTCGACTGCGAATGCGGAAACCTCACTTGGGGAGGCCGTGAACTGAATTTGAGAATGGCGGAGGTGGAAGCCCTGGACTCGGTCCAATTCCGCTACCACATCGTGGCCGACCTCCGGCAAGAAGAGGCCATCCTGGCCCAGGAGGAGCCCAGAGACATCGTGTTGACGCTGACCACAGAACTGGGCGGCACCAGTGCATTCTTGTCCTTCCTTGCGAACGACGAGAACTTCACAATCCAGCAGGTCAACTCTCCGAATTCAACGACCCCTTGGACCATGGACGGGGCCAGCGTGAATGTTTTGGTTGGTGCGGACGTGCACACCATGAGCATCAACGACCTCAGCGCACGTCAGGGCAACACCGTCCTTCCGGTGATGGGAACGCTCACCTTCGACCTCGTCGACTGAAGCCCTTGCGTGAGGGCATCGACCTCACGGGTCCGATGACTTCACGTTCTGTCACCAAGTAAACTTCTTCCCCACGTTTGGGCTCGATGGCGTGCATGCCTGTGAACGCGCCAAAGGCAGGCAACGTCAGCCTGTACCCCGCCTCACACCCTGTCGAAGATTGGGCAAAGCACGGCACACGCTCGGACTGGCGCCCGACGCCGCGCATCACGACAGCTGGATGAACATGCCCACAGAGGTGGATTTGAGTTCCTTTGGGGAGGTCGTCGTCTGGCTCGTGTGTGAGCACCACGCCTTGCTTCTCCAACATGTCCACGACATCAAGCCCCATCGCCTCATAAACGATGTCGTGAGCTCTGTCGTGGTTGCCGCGCACCAAAATCCCAGCGCTCAAACCTGCCTTCTTCTCCTCTTGAAGCCACGCTTCAAAGTCTTCCCACGCCCTGTTGGGAGACGAGTGAAACAGATTCCCGAGCAACACTAACGTTTCTGGACGGCAAGCGTTCAGGACCGATGTCAGGACGGCAAGCGTTTGAAAATCCACGGTTGATGGCACTGCAAATCCGTTTGAACGAAAGTGCTCCGCTTTGGCCAAATGCAAATCGCTGACGACAAGCATCGACTCCGCAGGCCACCACACCGCCTTCGCGGGCAACAGCCACATCTCGACGCCAGGGGCGCCCCATCGAGTCACCCCAGGAATTTTCACACTGCGAAGGTCGCGAATTCGGCGTCCTGAACGGCCATTGAGGACCCTGGAGGTGTGTTGGGCTTTTCGTACTTTCGTTCTCCGAAAACCGACTTTTACGATGAGCTTGTATTCAGCATATCTCCAAGAGATTGAAGACCGAAAGGGCGAGGGCCTCCACCCCAAACCCATTGACGACGCGTCGTTGCTGTCCGAGGTCATTGACCAAATCAAAGATCCCAGCCACCCCGAGCGGGAGGCGTCGCTCAATTTCTTCGTGTACAATGTGCTGCCTGGCACCACAAGTGCTGCGGGCGTCAAGGCCCAATTCCTGAAGGCAATTGTGCTTGGAGACGAGGTTGTGGGCGAAATCACACGCGCTGCAGCGTTCGAGCAGCTCTCCCACATGAAGGGTGGCCCATCTGTGGAAGTGTTGTTGGATTTGGCCTTGGGAGAGGATGGAGACATCGCTGCAGAGGCTGGCGATGTCCTGAAAACACAGGTGTTCCTGTACGAGGCGGACACCGAACGCCTTAAAGCGGCGCACAAGGCCGGCAATGCCGTGGCCACAAGCATCATCGAGAGTTACGCCCAAGCTGAATTCTTCACCAAACTCCCCGACGTCGAGGAGACCATCGACGTGGTGACCTACATCGCAGGGGTCGGCGACATCTCCACCGACTTGTTGTCTCCTGGATCCGACGCCCACTCGCGTTCTGACCGCGAGCTGCATGGCAAGTCCATGTTCGAGCACGACAGCGCTCGTCAGCAAGAATTGTTGGAACTTCAGAAGCAACACCCTGGCAAACGCGTCATGCTTGTGGCTGAGAAAGGCACCATGGGCGTGGGTTCTTCCCGGATGTCCGGGGTGAACAACGTCGCCCTTTGGATCGGCAAGCAGGCCAGCCCGTTCGTGCCTTTCATCAACATCGCCCCTGTGGTGGCCGGCACCAACGGCATCTCCCCCATTTTCTTGACCACCGTGGGCGTGACAGGCGGCATCGGGGTGGACTTGAAGAACTGGGTGAAAAAGACAGACGCCGACGGCAATGTGGTGATGGACGCTGAGGGAGAACCCGTGCTGGAGCAGGCCTACTCCGTGGAGACCGGCACCGTGTTGACCATCAACACCAGGACCAAGAGACTCTACAAGGACGGCGAAGAGCTGATCGACATTTCGTCCTCGCTCACGCCGCAGAAAATGGAATTCATGCGGGCAGGCGGGTCGTACGCGATTGTGTTTGGCAAGAAGCTCCAAACCTTCGCCGCGAAGGTGCTTGGCATGGACGTGCCGCCCGTGTTCGCGACTTCCAAGGAAATCAGCCACGAAGGCCAAGGGTTCACCGCTGTAGAGAAGATCTTCAACAAAAATGCCGTGGGCACCTCCGGCCAGCCACTCCACGCCGGCTCCTACGTGCGGGCTGAAGTCAACATTGTCGGCTCCCAGGACACCACAGGGTTGATGACCTCGCAGGAGTTGGAAATGATGGCCGCCACCACCATCTCCCCCATCGTGGATGGGGCCTACCAGTCCGGTTGCCACACGGCGTCGGTTTGGGATTTGAAGGCCCAGGAGAACATCCCGCGGTTGATGCGTTTCATGAACGACTTCGGACTCATCACCGGCCGCGATCCCAAGGGAGAGTACCACGCCATGACCGACGTCATCCACAAGGTCTTGAACGACTTGACGGTGGACGACTGGGCCATCATCATCGGCGGCGACTCGCACACGCGCATGTCCAAGGGCGTGGCATTTGGCGCAGACTCCGGCACTGTGGCGCTGGCGTTGGCCACCGGAGAGGCCTCCATGCCGATTCCAGAATCGGTCAAGGTGACGTTCAAAGGCGAGATGAAGGACCACATGGACTTCCGCGACGTCGTGCACGCGACCCAAGCCCAAATGCT
>MDSV01090594.1_pt1 | contig 11379 bp, 22 predicted proteins | sample 810851 | NCBI WGS metagenome assembly MDSV01 (sample SAMN05326640, study PRJNA326480) | marine metagenome | isolation source: seawater | place: Atlantic Ocean: North East | collected 2012 | reverse complement strand
TGTTTCTTTATCAAGGCGATGAACAAGTTTAGGACGTGCATCATCTGGCCGTTTCTTGAGACCATCAAGCAGGCGATCGACATGATTCTTAATACCCGTGCCGCCTTGCGTCGCCAAACCTGCAGGTTTATTAATTACCACAATATCAGCATCCTCATATATAACCATCGAACGGATATAATCAGTGTCCTTATCCGAAACACGAGATACAGTCGTTGCTTTGCTCTGTGGCTGGCCTGTGAAAAAATAAGGAGGCAAACGCAAACTGTCATTTGTGCTCAAACGGGCTTCACCTTTCGCACGCTTGCCATTAATACGGATTTCTCCCTTGCGCAAAGCCTTCTGCGCTTGGCCAAAAGCAATGGCTGGGTAATATTTCTTGATCCAGCGATCAAGGCGTGCACCATCATCATCGGCCTTAACCACCACTGGTTCAAATGTCATAGCCAGACGCTCCGTGACACCGTCAATCCAACCCAGAGAGCAAGCAAACCAACGATAAAGCTACCAAAAATATAAATGAAGGCAGAGCCATAAGCACCACGTTCCAATAGAACATAAGCATCTAAAGAAAGGGTAGAAAAAGTGGTAAAGGCTCCTAATACACCGACAGAGGCAAACAGACGTAATGCTTGACTATGTGGTTCATGCGTAGATAACCAAACAATCAATACACCCATTAAAAAACTACCCGCAACATTAACGGCAATTGTTCCATAAGGAAAGTCTGTCCCCATAATGCGTGTAATACCCAGTGTTGCAAAATGGCGTAAAACACCACCCAAAGCTGCGCCTAGCGCAATCATTAATATATTTAGCATGTAAAACTCCTTATTTACTCTCTATCTTATCGCATAAAAAAAGCGACCCCGAAAGGCCGCTTTTAAATTCTTAAGATATAATGATCTATTTATTTCTTCGCTTTTGGCGCTTTTGCAGCAGCTTTCGCTGCATTTGTTTTTGGCGCACGTGGCTTTTTATCTTTGTTTTTAAGCAATTTACGGCCATCTTCAGATGTCAAAAGCTCAGTCTTAGCAATCAGTTCAACAGAACCACCCGCTTTTTCAATCGCTGCTGTCGCACCTTTGGTTGCACCGTTTACTTTGAATGTAAGCTTTGTTTTCAAGCCTTCATTACCGATGATTTTAACGCCATCTTTTAGACGGTTAATAACACCAGCTTCTTTCAAGCTCTCAGCCGTTACCTGTGTCTTTGCATCTAATTTCTTAGAATCAACAGCTTCTTGTAGACGTGCCAATGTTACTTGGTTTAGTTTTGTTGGGCGCCATGCATTGAAGCCACGTTTTGGTAAACGCATATAGATAGGCATTTGACCGCCTTCATAACCATTGATCGCAACACCTTTACGGGCTTTTTGACCTTTATGACCTTTACCAGCTGTTTTACCTTTACCAGATGCAATACCACGACCTACACGAGTGCGGTTTTTAATAGAGCCTTCTGCTGGTGACAATTCATTCAATTTCATCGTCTTTTCCTTTATTCTAATCCGTTCTTACGCTGCGTCTTCAATAATAAGAAGATGCTTCACCTTGTTAATCATACCACGCACTGAAGGTGTATCTTCTAATGTACGTGTGCGGTGTCTTTTATTAAGACCCAAACCAATCAATGTTTGACGCTGAGATGGCTCACGACCTAGTGCGGAACCAATCTGTGTGATTGTTACGGTTTTACCTGCTGGCTTCTTCGCTGCTGTTGTCGTCTTAGCAGGTGCAGCCTTTTTTGGTGCGGCTTTTTTCGCTGTTGTCGTTTTTTTCTCAGTCATCTTCTAGTCCTCTTTTTCTTCAGCCACTGCCAACGCTGCTGCTTCAACTGTACCAGTTGCGCCCGCTGTTTCACGCTGCTTAATAATATCACTTACTTTTTTACCACGACGTGATGCGATAAAGCGTGGGCTTTGTGTTTTTTGTAATGCGTCAAATGTCGCTTTAACCATATTGTAAGGGTTAGATGTACCCACTGACTTTGCCACAATATCTTGAACGCCTAATGCTTCAAAAATTGCACGCATCGGACCACCTGCGATAATACCTGTACCAGCTGGTGCCGCACGTAAAATCACACGACCTGCACCAAAACGGCCAGTTACATCATGGTGAATTGTACGACCTTCACGTAACGCTACACGAAACATTTGTTTCTTAGCATCCGCTAACGCTTTTTGCATCGCTTCTGGCACTTCTTTCGACTTACCATGGCCCGCACCAACACGGCCTTTACCATCACCAACAACTGTTAGTGCAGCAAAACCGAAACGACGACCACCTTTAACAACCTTCGCTACGCGGTTAATACCGACGAGCTTCTCGATGATTTCGTTTTCTTCTTGTTCAACATTATGTGATTGAGCCATGATTTTTCCTTATACTCTTCTCTTAAAACTCTAATTTACCTTCACGTGCGCCTTCAGCCAAAGCCTTAACACGTCCATGAAATAAGAACTGACCACGATCAAAGATAACTTTCTTAACGCCAGCCTTTGTCGCACGTTCTGCAACCAATTTACCAACAACTTTCGCCGCTTCTGTATTGCCACCATTGCCTTTAACAGCCTTTTTCACATCAGCATCCAATGTTGAAGCCGAAGCCAATGTAACACCTTTAGCATCATCAATTACTTGTGCGTAAATTGCTGTGTTTGTACGGTGCACGCTTAAACGTGGCTTACCTGTTTTTTGAGTAAGCTTACGGATTTTATTGCGTACGCGGAATTTACGTCTTTGTTCTGTTGTCAGTTTTTGTGTCATGTCACTTACCTATTACTTCTTCTTACCTTCTTTGCGGATGATACGCTCATCAGCATATTTAACACCTTTACCTTTATATGGCTCTGGTGGTCTAAATTTACGGATTTTTGCCGCTGTTTCGCCTACTAATTGTTTATCAATACCTGAGATTGTAATGGTGGTTTGTTTATCAACCTCCATTGAAATACCTTGTGGTACCATAAATTCAACATCATGTGAAAAACCAAGAGCTAAGACTAGCTTATTGCCTTGTAAATTTGCACGGTAACCAACACCTTTAAGCTCAAGAATTTTTTTATAGCCTTCTGTAACACCTGTCACAAGATTTTGTGTCAAAGCACGTGTGGTCGCCCAAATCGCACGGCCAAACTGGCTGTTCGGAGAACGTGGAGAAACAACAATATTGTTCTCTTCTTGCTTTAGCTGCACTTCATCATGCGCACGCAATGTTAGCTCACCCTTTGGGCCTTTAACCATAAGGTCTTGACCATTCAGCGTGATAGTAACACCTGCTGGTATTTCGACTGGTAATTTTCCGATACGTGACATTTTCTTTTACCTTTATTTTCTTAGAATATCTGACCTAATATTTCGCCGCCAACATTAGCAGCACGGGCTTTATAATCCGCCATAACACCTTGTGGTGTAGACAAGATTGATAGACCCAAACCATTTTGAACACGTGGCAGATCATTCACTTTTGAATACACACGACGACCTGGTGTTGAAACACGCTTAATCGTCTGAATAACGCCACGGCCTTCATAATATTTCAGCTCAACAACAAATTCATTGTGGCCTGCCTCTGATTTTGCTTCCTTGTAACCACGGATAAAACCTTCTTCAACCAATACGTCCAAAATACGAGCACGTAGTTTTGATGCTGGTGTGCGTGTTACTGCATGAGATGCTTGTTGAGCATTTCTGATACGTGTAAACAAATCACCTATAGGATCATTATATGACATTGTTAGTTTCTCCTCTTACCAGCTTGATTTCGTTACGCCTGGCAACGCACCGTTACTGGCTAATTCTCTTAATTGAACACGACAAAGATCGAAGCGACCATGATACCCTCTTGGACGACCTGTAATCGCACAACGGTTACGCATACGGTTTCTTGCAGAATTCTTTGGTAACTTATCCAATTTCAACTGCGCCTTGAAACGTTCTTCAGGGCTTACATCTTTATTGTTACGGATTGCAAGAAGCTTCTCACGGCGCGCACGGTACTTATTGTACAGCTTTTCACGTTTCACATCTCTTTCAATCATACATGTTTTAGCCATTGATTTTTATCCCTTTTCTTAACCTGTTGTTTTCGGAAATGGCATTTCAAAACCATCCAATAATGCACGCGCTTCTTCATCTGTTGAAGCTGTTGTACAAATAATTACATCTAAACCACGTTGGCCCGTCACTTTATCCAAATTAACTTCTTGGAAAATAGTGTGCTCTTTAATACCAAGCGCAAAATTACCCTTACCATCAAAAGAACGTGTCGATAAGCCACGGAAGTCACGCACACGAGGTAGTGCAATATGAATCAAACGATCCATAAACTCATACATACGCTCACGACGCAATGTCACCTTACAACCCAAAGCCATACCATCACGTACTTTAAATGTCGCAATAGATTTCTTTGCATATGTAGGGACAGCTTTTTGACCTGCAATAACAGTCAAATCAGCAATCGCATTTTCGATATGCTTACGGTCAGTAACGGCATCACCCACACCCATGTTTAGAACAATTTTTTCCAGACGTGGCAGTTGAAGCTCGTTTTTATAGCCGAACTTTTTTGTCAATTCTGGTCTAATTACATCTTGGTAATATGTTTCCAGTCTTGGCGTATATTCTTTTTGTTTTTTTGCTGCTGCAGCCATTTTATTTCACCTTGTCTTAATCTAACGTTTCGCCAGATGCTTTCGCATAACGAACTTTCGTACCATTTTCTAGCGTTTTATAACCAATGCGTGTCGCTTTGTCTTTCTTAGGATCTATCAAAGATACGTTAGACACGTGCAAATATGCTTCTTTACGCTCAATCCCACCTGGGCTTGTTTGTGTTGGCTTGCTGTGATGAACACGCATATTTACACCCTGAACCAAAACTTTTGATTTTTCGATGTCTACTTTCAACACTTCACCTTTAGCACCTTTATTAGCACCAGTTGTGACAATAACATTATCGCCTTTTTTGATTTTCATCTTAACAGCAGTCATTATAGAACCTCCGACGCCAAAGAAATAATTTTTGTATAACCACCAGCACGCAATTCACGTGTTACTGGGCCAAAGATACGTGTACCAACTGGTTCCTTGTTTGCATTAACAAGAACGATAGCATTCGTATCAAAACGGATAAGTTCACCGTTATGACGTTTTGTACCTGATTTTGAACGGACGATTACGCCTTTAAGAACTTGGCCTTTTTTTACGCGGCCACGTGGGATAGCTTCTTTAACTGAAACAACAATTTCTTCACCAATGTTCGCGGACATCTTTGCAGAGCCTCCGAGAACCTTGATGCACTGTACCTTTTTTGCGCCGCTATTATCTGCGACGTCTAAGACCGTCTGCATCTGTATCATATCTATGTTCCTTTTACTATCCTATTCCTTCGAATTACTTTTTAGCTTTTTCAGCTGTTGTCTTTTTTGTCGCTTTTTTAGCCGGTGTCGCAGCCTTTTTAGCTGGTGCTTTTTTAGCGGTCGTTTCTTTTACATCTTTTTCGGCTGGCTTGGCAAGCTTTTTCTCAGTTTTCGGTGCTGATTTTGCTGCTGCCTTCTTAGCCGCCTTTTTCGTTGGCGTTTGAACTTCTACGCCACCTAGACCTAAAACAGACCAACTCTTGTTTTTAGAGATTGGACGGCATTCAATAATGCTAACTTTATCGCCTTCTTTATATTGATTTGTTTCATCATGCGCTGCGAATTTTTTTGATTTTTTAAGATATTTCTTATAAATCGGGTGCATGAAGCGACGCTCAACAAGAACAGTTACTGTCTTGTCCTGCTTATCACTAACAACTTTTCCTTCTAGTATACGACGTGGCATAGTCTTCTATCCTTCTTCTCTTAACTTATTTCTTCGCTGCTGCTTTTTTCGGCGCAGCCTTAGCTGTTGTTGCTTTCTTAGGAGCGGCCTTAGTTGTTGTTGCCTTCTTCGCAGCTGGCTTAACACCTTTAACGCTTTCAGTAAGCAATGTTTTTGCACGCGCAACATTACGGCCAACTGTACGCAGCTGGCTTGTGTTTTCCAAAGCACCATTAGCTTTTTGGAAACGAAGATTAAACTCTTCTTTTCTTTGATCCAAAATGAACTTTTTTAGTTCATCTTGTGATTTTGATCTTAATTCATCTGCTTTCATTACGCTGCCTCACCAATTCTTGTGACAATTTTAGTTTTAATTGGAAGTTTTGCTTGTGCCAAAGCCAATGCTTCAGTTGCTAAATCATGTGGCACGCCTTCCATTTCAAACATGATACGACCAGGTTTTACACGTGCCGCCCAAAATTCAATAGAACCCTTACCTTTACCCTGTCTTACTTCCAAAGGTTTCTTTGTAACAGGCACATCAGGGAAAATACGGATAAATAATTTACCCTGTCTTTTCACATGACGTGTAATCGCACGACGGGCTGCTTCAATCTGACGCGCAGTAATACGCTCAGGTGCCATTGCTTTCAGACCAATTGAACCGAAGTTCAAATCTGTTCCACCTTTTGCATTCCCATGAATGCGGCCCTTAAAGGCTTTTCTATATTTCGTTCTTTTTGGCTGTAACATTGTTTTAACCCTTTATTTCTTTAAAACACTTATTAAAAATTAGCGCTTATCTCTGCCTCTATTGTCTCTATTATCTCTGTTTCCAGAAGAAGAACCCGTTTGCTCGCTCAAACGTCTTTCACGAGCAGATGGATCATGCTCCATAATATCGCCTTTATAGATCCATACCTTAATACCGATAATACCGTATGTTGTCAGCGCTTCTGCTGTACCATAATCAAGATCAGCACGTAAAGTATGTAACGGCACGCGGCCTTCACGATACCATTCCATACGCGCAATATCAGCACCGCCTAAACGGCCAGATACATTCACACGGATACCTTGTGCACCAAAACGAAGAGCCGATTGAACACCACGTTTCATCGCACGACGGAATGCAATACGGCGCTCTAACTGCTGTGCAATACCTTCAGCAACCAATTTTGCATCGATTTCAGGCTTACGTACTTCAACAATATTCAATGAAACGTTACCAGAAACCATTTCAGACATTTTGCGCTTCAAGCTTTCAATATCAGCGCCTTTTTTACCAATAATCATCCCTGGACGACCTGCATAGATTGTCACAGTTGTGTTCTGCGCAGCACGCTCAATAATAACACGGCTAATACCAGCTGGTTTCAATTCCTTCATAATGTATTTACGAAGTTTCAAATCTTCAACAAGTTTCTCAGCGTAATCAGCGCCAGCATACCAACGTGAATCCCACGTACGGTTGATGCCTAGTCTCATGCTAATTGGATTAACTTTTTGTCCCATTTTATCTCCTAATTATGCTTTCTTCGCCGTTTTAGCTGCTGGTTTTTTCGTTGTTGTCTTTTTTGCTGTGGTTTCTGCCTTAGCCGCTGTTTTAGCAGGTTTTTCTGCAACAACTTCTTCAGCTTTCTCACGTACAATAATACGAATATTGCTCATACATTTTTGTACACTTGCTGCACGACCACGAGCACGTGCTTTAAAGCGTTTCATCATCAATGTTTTACCGACAGTTGCTTCCGCAACGATCAAGCGGTCAATATCCAATGAGTGGTTGTTCTCAGCATTTGCAATAGCAGATGCCAATACTGTGCGCACATGTTGTGCCACACGTTTGTTAGAGAACTCAAGATCTGTCATTGCGCGCTCAGCAGATTTGCCACGGATTAACTGCGCAACAAGATTAAGCTTTTGTGGGCTTGTACGGATATGTTTCGCATAAGCCATTGCTTCTGTGCTTTCCGTTCTTTTTGTGTTTGTATTCTGACTCATCGTCTTTACCTTTGTTTTAAACAATTAACCTTATTTTTTATCTTTGCCGTGACCAACATATGTACGTGTTGGCGCAAACTCACCAAGCTTGTGACCAATCATGTTATCTGTCACCAGTACAGGCACGAATTTATTGCCGTTATGCACACCAAATGTCAAACCAACCATATTTGGTAAGATTGTAGAGGCGCGTGACCATGTTTTAATCACTACATTTTTACCCGCCGCTTTTGCCGCAGCCACTTTTTTCAAAATGCTCGGGTGAATATATGGGCCTTTCCATGAACTACGTGACATATTTATATTCTCCTATTATTTCTTCTTACGTGACTTGATAATAAATTTATCAGTCTTTTTATTTGTTCTTGTAACGCCACCTTTAGCGCAAACACCCGTAGGCGATACAGGATTACGACCACCTGATGTACGACCTTCACCACCACCATGTGGGTGATCGACAGGGTTCATAACAACACCACGAACGCTTGGACGACGACCTAACCAACGGCTACGACCAGCTTTACCTTTTTTCTCGTTCAAATGTTCCGGATTAGATACAGCACCGATTGTTGCGATACAATCACCACGAACAATACGAAGCTCGCCTGAACCAAGTTTAATTTGCGCATAACCTTGGTCACGACCAACTAATTGAGCATAAGCACCAGCAGAACGAGCAATCTGACCACCCTTACCTGGTTTCATCTCAATATTGTGAATAATCGTACCCACTGGCATACCAGACATTGGCATAGCATTACCTGGCTTAACATCCGTTTTCTGACCAGCAATAACTTTATCGCCTGCTTTAATACGCTGAGGCGCTAAAATATAAGCTTTTTCACCATCTGTGTACTCAATCAAAGCAATGTGACAAGTGCGGTTTGGATCATATTCCAAACGTACAACCGTTGCTTCCACATCCCATTTTTGACGTTTAAAGTCAATAATACGGTAACGACGTTTATGTCCACCACCACGATGACGTGTTGTAATGTGACCTTTATTGTTACGGCCACCTGATTTTGTTAGACCTTCGGTCAATGTTTTCTCAGGCTTGCCTTTATACAATTCTGAACGATCAACAATAACCAGCTGTCTCTGACCTGGTGTTACTGGATTGAATTTTTTTAGTGCCATTTTAGTTTTCCTTCTTACTCATTATCGGCGAGCCGCCATAGTTTCTATTATTATTTAATCTTAAACGCCAGTTCCCATATCGATCACTTGACCTTCTTCTAAAGACACAACAGCCTTTTTGAAGTTAGCACGCTGACCTTTGATACCGCGAAAACGTTTCACTTTACCTTTTTGAACCAATGTGTTCACAGCCTTAACCTTCACACCAAAAACAGCTTCAACCGCTTCTTTAATTTCAGGTTTTGTTGCTTCCACAGCCACACGGAAAGTTACTTGCGCATATTGTGAACCCATTGATGCCTTTTCAGTCACTACTGGAGAACGCAAAATTTTATAGTGCTGTTCTTTCACTTCTGTTTTAGTCGCTGTCTTTTTTGCTTCTTTAGCCATGTTTATCTCTCAAATTTTGTAAGCGTGTTTATAACTCTATTTCAATCTTTTCGTCAAGCTTTCAACTGCTTCTTTTGTTAACACCAATGTGTCACGACGTAAAATGTCATACACATTCGCACCTTGCGTTGGCAAAACATCAATACGTGGCAAATTATTTGTCGCACGTGCAAAGTTTGCATCGATCTCTTCACCAGAAACGATCACTGCTGATTCAAGACCGAAACCAAGAAAAGCCTTCGCCATATCTTTTGTCTTATGTGATTTTGCAACAGCATTCTCAATAACAATGATTTTGCCTTCTTTTGCTTTCGCAGAAAGCGCAGACTTCAAAGCCAAGCTGCGAAGCTTCTTAGGCAAAGCGATGGCGTGAGAACGAACAACTGGACCATGCACAGTTGCACCACCACGGTCAATGTTACGACGATTTGAACCACGACGTGCGCCGCCTGTACCTTTTTGTTTAAAAGGTTTTTTACCTGTACCAGAGACTTCTGAAATTGTTTTCACTTTGTGATTGCCACCACGACGTGCTGCTAATTGGTAATTAACCATACGCTGCATGATGTCGCCACGCACTTCAATACCGAAAACATCTTTATCTAAAGTAATATCGCCAGCGGCTTTATTGTCTAATGTTTTTACTGCAAGTTTCATTACAACCTACTCTTTCTTATCTTCTGGCTGCGCATCTGCTGGTGCTTCTGTTGTCGCTTCAGCAGTTGCTTCAGTTTTTGTTTCTTCAGCGGCCGCTTCAACCGGTGCTTCAGCTGGTGTTTCTACTGTTGTTTCCTCAGCGGCAACTTCAGCTTCATTTTGCTTCACATCTTCATTAGCGGGTTTATAATCTTTTTTCAGACCTGCAGGCAATGGTAACTCACCTGAGAATGCTTTTTTAACGGCATCAGTAATATATACCCAACCATTTTTTGCACCAGGTACAGCACCTTTAACAAGAATAAGGCCTTCTTCAACATCAATCATTACAACTTTAAGATTTTGTGTTGTGACACGCTCATCACCCATGTGACCAGCCATCTTTTTACCTTTAAATACACGACCAGGATCTTGACACTGACCAGTAGAACCATGCGCACGGTGAGAAATAGACACACCATGTGAAGCACGCATACCACCAAAGTTATGACGCTTCATCGCACCCGCAAAACCTTTACCGATAGATGTACCGCATACATCAACTAATTGACCTGGAACGAAGTGGTTGGCACCTAATTCAGCACCTACTTCAACAAGGTTTTCTGCCGATACACGGAATTCAGCTACTTTTTTCTTTGGCTCAACCTTTGCTTTCGCAAAGTGACCACGTTGCGCTTTACTTGTGCGGTTTACTTTAGCTAAGCCTGCACCTAATTGAAGTGCCACATAACCATTTTCAGCCTCAGTGCGTTGCGCAACAACTTGGCAATTCTCAATGCGCAATACTGTTACAGGTACTTGCTGACCGTCTTCATCGAAAACGCGTGTCATACCTTCTTTTTTTGCAATAAGTCCAGTTCTCATTTTCTTTTCCTTTCTAGAGGTTGAGCCTCATTGCCCAACATAGCTTTTATCTTTGGCTTATGCCGCCGACCCTAGTTTAATTTCAACGTTAACACCTGCTGCTAGATCAAGCTTCATCAAAGCATCAACTGTCTGCGGTGTTGGATCAATAATATCAATTACTCTTTTGAATGTACGGATCTCAAACTGCTCTTGTGTCTTTTTGTAAACGTGTGGTGATTTAATCACCGAGAAACGCTCACGACGCACTGGCAATGGCACAGGACCACGAACACTGGCGCCTGTACGCTTTGCTGTATTTACAATCTCTGCCGCAGAATTATCCAAAATGCGGTGATCGAAAGCCTTTAAACGTATGCGTATATCTGTAGCTTGCATGTTTTTTATCCTTAATTCTTTCTATTAATCCAAGATTTTCTCAACGACACCAGCACCAACAGTACGTCCACCTTCACGGATAGCGAAGCGAAGACCTTCGTTCATGGCGATTGGAGCAATAAGCTCAACTTCC
>MDSV01014828.1_pt1 | contig 11379 bp, 15 predicted proteins | sample 810851 | NCBI WGS metagenome assembly MDSV01 (sample SAMN05326640, study PRJNA326480) | marine metagenome | isolation source: seawater | place: Atlantic Ocean: North East | collected 2012 | reverse complement strand
TCACCGACAGGACGAGAAAGTGCCAATAAAGGTCTGACATGACCTGATCCATATGACGGATAGGCGGTAGTACCATACATAGGCAAAGAAACTGGATCAATAGAGCCAATGGGGCGCTCGATAGATGATGCCGATGTCATCTCTAAAATTTTTCAAGCAAGGTCAGGTAAAAAGTACAGTTATTATACGGTAAATCTTACTTATGTTTTCATTTTAAACGAGATCAAACATGTCTGCAATACATACACAGTACTTACCTATACAGAACATTGACATCATAGCGCATAACGATTGACTCACTTCTTAGCTTTCGCTCCTACAGAACCGGTTGATTGCTTGCGTTTGGGGGTAGAAGTTGGTAGATATTGAATGCACCTTGTATCTGCTTCTCCTAGTTTAGTCAGTCGTTCGCGTTCTCTCCAGTTGTTTTCTTGCCATTTCAACCCACAAAGACAGCTAAACTTATGCTTGCTACCAATAGCATCTCTCCCTTTGCAACTGCTTCCTCCTGGCAAAGATTTGACTGTATTGATTGCACAACCACCATCACGAGGACAATCAAGCTTTGTTCGAAACATGGGAGGTAGTTGCGCGATTAGACCGGCGCTGCCATCTCGCAACGATACTTGCTGAACTGCGCCGTCAGCGATGGTAACACTTGCTATATCAGTACGGTTGGTGAATATAGGAAGCGAATGTGACTCTGGCATGGGAAGCTCTGGCATGGGAAGCGATCGTGGCCCAACTGGAGATAGTGTCAATACCTCCGATTCGGACGATGTAGACCGCGTGAAAGATTCACGGTATGTCGAAAGCTCAGCCATGATGTCTTTATCCTCCGGCAATTCGCTTGCAGGACTTGCTTCCACACCACGTTGAACATCAAGTGATGGCAACGACAAATCTTCATGATTTTCATTTGAGTTTTGTAGCTGCCTCAAAAGCTCATCAGGATCAAAGGAAATGTGCGGTTCATCTGTATCGAGATCATCTAGTCCGGCGCAAAAGTCCCACAACGAGATGGGTTCGGGGAGTCCTTCTGACATGGTAAGAAAATTTTTCGCGAATCAGACAGAAATTTTTTGTTGATGAAATTCATTGCGAAAGGCGGCGGGGATGAGTAAGTACACTTAATGGAAGCTATAGCAATGTTATGACCGATTCGTTCACACACAACGACTAACACTATATGTCACACGTTATACACACCACCCCACACAACACACCACACAACACACCACACAACACCGTTCGCACTATTTGCAGGGGCAGATAAAGAAGGTAGTGTGGCCACGAAAGCATCGGCTGTTCCACTTCGGGTGATCGCAGTTGCGGCAAACATTCTCGTTATCTAAAGCCACGCAGGTATGATGAATTTGCTTTATGATGAAGTCGTCGCTTACATTGTAGGTTTGGCGCACAGATCCGCGTTTGTTAATCACAGGAACTATGTCGATGACCTTGGTGCGAACGAACTTGTCGATCTTCTTGTAGAAGCACCTCACGTACATCCAGTTGAGACCATCAACTGCATAGTATGGAACGTCTGTGATATCTGTCATCACCCGAACTGTGTACATATCGTCGGTTTGGAAGACGCCAATTGCATGTAGATGTGTCTCGAATGCATTTTTCGCTTCATTCAGCGTCGTGAAATGAAGGTCTTGGTAGGTCGTTGGCTTCTCAACGTCTCCCCCCAATTTCTTCGTGTCTCTCTTCTTGGGCGGCTTTGCGTTGTCGTCGGAACCGGATCTTTCCCTTTTTGAGGCGCAGTTCCATTGAGCCTTCGATTTCAAGGCCGTCAAAGCCTGAACTGCATCTTCAAGACTGGGAGACATCCGTGAGACGTGTGCATCTTCCGTGCCTTGCATTATGAGGCTTCCTGAGGTCGTCGTTATAAACCGGTGGGGTTTGACTGGTGTGACTTGAAGTGCCTCATCTGTATTGTTCGGTTTGGGTGAGAGCGGAGGCGTCCTTGGCTGTTCGTTGGTCATGAAATATTTGGGGCAGTGTCCACGATCCAAACTGCAAAAATTTTTCAGAAGTCCCAAAAAATCTCAGACATTGAGGTCCAAGGGAGATTCCAAAATTTGGTTGTGTACCTGTCTTTTTTAAACATCACTACCTGAAAAATTTTTTTCGATGAACCCTATTGCCGAGTATGCTAAGCAGCTAGACAGATCAAGAAGAGACTATCGCACGCAAACAGAACGAGCGGCGGATGATTATATCACCAAGGTGAGGGACACCGTCTGCGACATCCTAGATTACCTGAATTCGTACTATCCCTTTCAAGAAGGTTACTTCACCAAGCTGAAGGAAACTGTCTTCTATCAACTTGATCTCGTTCTTCATCGTCGTCGTGATCTTTCTCATCAAGCTATCGGTGATCTTTGTCGTAACGGAAACATCGATTGGTTTGCCGAACCATTCTTTGGAGTACGTAAACTCAAACTGTCCAAGCTTCTTCATGAATACGATGACTATCGATATGAACGTGCTGGACCAAGTCCGGATTGTTACGCGTACTTTCAGATCAATCGATCTCACGGAGAAGATGACCGCGCTGACCGCCCCGACGATCGTCCGTATGAAGAAGCTGCTGAAGACGACCGTGGTCACGAACGTGACTGGTCCGATTATCGTGCGGGTGATCGTGGGGGTGATGGCGATTTCAAGCGCCAGAGAACGGGATCTGCCCGTTCGGAATCTGCCTGATTGGAATGATTTGGTGTTTCTTAAGGAATTGTGACCGATACCACAGTTTGTGGACTAAAGAATAAAATCTTTCACTCTGGTCATCTGTATATTACAGTTCTCACATGTCACCCTCCGTGCACGGAAAAGAACATTTCTGTGCCGGAGCAGACTTCCATCCGTTGCACACAGAGCAACGGAAGCTGCGCTTCTTGGTGATTTTGACGACAGTCACGTCCTTCTTTTTCGGATACTCATCTGATGAAGTCGTCGTGACATCAGATTTCGTTTTGTCCTTACCATTGTAGATGTCGATGAGCTTTTCGAGTGGTTTATTGTGCCAAGCATCTCGTTTCGAATTCACATGGACCCAGGGGCAAAGCGGACAGTTCTTTGAGCCAGCCAGATGAGTTACAAGACAAGTCTTGCAGTAGCTATGCGAGCACTCGTTCAAAGTCATTGGCTCCGACATAAAGTCGAGGCATATCGCGCATTTCATCTCCCGTTCGAAGGCGTCCGTGTCGAAAGAAGATGCTTTTTGCTTCTTGTGGTCAGACTTGGGTTCTTCAGACCCAGTCTTGGTCAGCACCACATATTTCTCTTCGTATAAGTCGTGGTAATGTCTTGCGCCATCGTCATAAACGCAGTAAGTACCTCTCTCCGTCAGATTCTTCACGGTAGCCATGAACCATGCTCCCTGTTTGCCTATATTTGGCCAAAATACATTGATTCGGGTACCTGCACAAAGAACAGTAGTAAGTAGCGATTCAAAAGGCTGGAGAAGGTATATTGTTTACCTGGCATCTCAATGCAGAGCTTTTCAGAAGCCTGGCGCTTGGATCTATGTGAAGGCAAAGATTTCAGGTAGTCCTTTTCCATCATGGATAAAAAATTTGCGAAAAATTTTCAAATGGCTTTTTTCGACAACTGGCGTGTTCAGCTTGCTTCTGTGAATGCTCTTACTCCACATATGCAGGAGCATGTGGACGAACTGGAAAGGGCATATTCGATAGGTAGCGAGGTGGGTAAGCAGATGATTTTCGCAGAGTACGAGAAATCGACAGCCAAGATACAAGAACAACTTCCACGTTTCACTACTACCACTTACACTATGACGACTGGGATGTTCTTTAGTATGATGTGGACAAAATCTGTTGAAATGAATCCTGAACTTGCAGTTATCGAGTGCAATCACACTAGACACGCAATCTTAGCGTGCTCTACAAAAGAAGCACAGGACAGAGTGTTACATGAATACTTAGTACGCGCTGCTGTCGTCAAACCTGGAGACTCCCTAAGATAGGATTATACAGCGTTGTAGTTGTAGCGAGACGATGGATAGCTTCCTTGCATCACTAGACACGCAATCTTAGCGTGCTCTACAAAAGAAGCACAGGACAGAGTGTTACGTGACTACTTGACACGTACTGGCCAGTCCTAAGCAGTAGGTGTTGTGAAAGAAGGATCAGAGGCTATAAGTGTATGAGACCAGGTGTCCTCTAAACGAGTAATAGCTTCCTTGCATCGCTGAACACTGTCTCGAAAATCAAAACCGGCTCCACCCATTATAAAGATAGAGCCATGGTGCATGATCCATCCTTGTAATTCTTCCAGCTGTCTTGGTAGATACATAGTTTCTACCAGATGCTGTAGCATTGCAAAGTTTGCGTAGTTGATGGAATCACGCATGTAGATGCGAAACTTAGAAGGTTCTTCATCCATATTCTCTGATAATCTTGAAGCCATTGTTTCAACATCGACTCCAGGATTCAAATCACTGGACATGTCGATCCCTTCAACTCCAATTGATTGGAGAAGTTCTTGAACTGAAAATGACGGTATTTCGTCTACCTTTGTGTAGACGATTTTCTTGTCATCGTTTCCACTGATAATCAATGTTTTCTGACGTCCCGTCAAACCTCCTTTCGTGATTTGTTGTTGCAAACTGTCTACTTGTCTTTGCGCAGATCGTCGTTGTATATCTCTTTCTGCACGTTCAATCAACGCGAGTTGATCAGCGCCAGAAAACTTTGGAACTTTGTGTGTCTTACAACGACCTTTAGCCATCCGAAAAAATTTTTTGTTTGCTTTGCAAATTTTTACACCATGAGCACGCTCGTCACTAATGATCCTTCTTCTCAGCTTTCCACTTCGTGTGTTTACACGCAGCAACACTATTCTTACCTGAACACGATGTTGTATCTCACCATGATTGCTATAATTGTGAACAGCATATACTCGATGATGATATACAACGAGGTCAGACGTCTTCGGAGACATGTACAGGAAGCTGAACAGAACATCAACGACGGAGGACGCCTTCTATACAGTGTCATAGCTAACATGAGAGAATGTCTTACGAGATTGGTGGACATAATTCATCCTTCAAAGATGAAGAGTATCGTACAGAAAGGCGACATGTGTGATGCATGATTCCACATTGAGGTGTTCGCTTCTAGCGTTGTTGTTTCCGAAATATAGTGGATCACATGCTATAAACAACACCACAAAATGAACTCCACTTACGATTCTCGGTCCGATATCGTGCAAGGATGTTTACAAGGTGTCTTGTGTGAAAATGTCAGTATGATATCAGTAAATCTCATTTAACCTTAGACATCGCTTTATAAGTTCTACCATCTTATGTGATATACAATACGACACATCATATGTACATCTATTCTAAGACGGATGAACACAACGGCAATTTACTTGTCGTCTTCCTCCTCTTCCTCCTCCTCCTCTTCCTCTTCCTCCTCGCTATCATCGTCTTCCTCTTCTTCCTCCTCACTGTCGTCCCCCTCCTCTTCAGACTCTCCATCGTCAGCATCAGCGTCGTCAGCATCAGCGTCGTCAGCATCAGCGTCGTCAGCGTCGTCGGCGTCGACATCGATTGCTGCAGATGCAGATGCGTCGGATGCGTCGGCAGTCTTAGACTTTTTCTGTGCAATGAGCTTGTCCGAAATCTTTGCAGCTTTCATATCGTTGAGAATGTGATCAACAAGGTCTTTCTTGGTTCCGCTCGTGGGCTTTCCGATCTTTGCGGCGGTAAGCTTAAGCGTATTCTGATCCAAGCTCATTAGCCAAGAAGTAATCTGATCAATAGCAAGTGAAGTCGGATCGGAAGCAGCAACAGCATCATCGATCTTGCGTTTGTTTCCAGTCGGCGTAGGCATATCCTTACTCTCCTTCTCTTTCTTTGCGGCAGAAGGTTTTGCGGCGGAAGAGGGTGCTGGGGTGTTGTCCACATAGACGTGCTTCTCTCCCATGACACCAATCTTCTTCAGGTTCCATTCGCTTGCTTGATCATCGGAAAGCGCTTCATCAAACTTGTGATACTGGGGCTTGGGGCTCGTCGTAGCCGCAGTCGTAGTCGCGGTCGCGTCCGCTTTCTTCTTTCCATCTTTCTCAGCTTTCTCAGACTTTACTGGCTTCTTCTTCAGATGCTCGTTCCACATTCTGAGGAGCTCCTTGCGACAGTCTGCAGCTGACTTGTGTACCTTCTTGACTTCGTCGCGGTGCTCGGCGAAGAAGTCTGCTTTCGTCGTTCCACTTGCATCAACACTAACCTTGGGTTGTTTACGTGCTTGTCCAGACTCTTTGTCTGAAGCTTTCTGGGGTGACTTAGATCCCTTTTTCTCGTGCTTGGCGACGAAAGCTTTCACGAGATCTTCCTGACTGATTGGGGTCCCATCCGCTCGAGTGGTTGAAATCCCTTCAGCTTGAAGAGCATTGGCAAAGATCTGCTGATAGCCTGACATGTGTCAAAAAATATTTTCTGTTTCTCAGCAAAGAATAAATTTTTTAGATGACGGACACCCTTGGGCGTACTGCTTCCGTTTCAAAGCGCGGCAAGAAGCCTAGTCCTGGCAAGCAGGTGCTCATAGAAGCTTGCGCGAAGCGAGGAATATGCAAGACCGGAAGTATCAGGACATTGATAGAACGCTTACAAAGCGATGACATCAAGAAGCTTGGTACTATGGATAAAACAGTAAAGCTGTCCAAGAAGCTGAAGAAAGCGACGAAAAGTCCGAATTCAAGCCCACAGAAGCCACTCAGCCTGTCAGCGAAAGAGTATGTCGACAAGTTCTGCGGTGGAGATTTGAATAAAGCTCGTCCAGAATGGTGGGCTCCACGTAGCACCTCAGAGAAAGGTGGGAAATGGATGATACCCGATATTCGAGGGTCTAAGGCGGGACCAATCATTCGCTGGGTTCGCGCAACCTAGTGAATTGTGTGTGTGTGTGTAAATGACATTGTACTTTACACATGTACTTGCACAATGATCACACAGTCCTTACAACATGGGCCTAGCTAGCATATGCGGTGTTACGGCATATGAGTGTGTACAATGTTTGTTTCCAAGAAGCATCCGCGATATGCTCTCGTTTCATGCTCTCGTTTCATGCTCTCGTTCGCTCTTCGAACATTTAAGAAGAAGTGTATGGCATGTGGAGGAGAATGTTCGAAACTTCTTCTTTCTTCTTCTTGTCGTCCTTTTCGTCCTCGTATTCGGACACCTTGATCTTGTGCAGCGGCACTCTCATCGTAGAGAGAAGAGGGTTAACGGTCAGCTCAATGTTCTTCTTCAAATTGCGACGTTCCACAACACGTGACTTTGAGAGCATACGCTCGACTTCTTTTGCCGCGATGATCGACCAGTCTACATCCACGCCGTCGGGAGAGAGCGGGCGCATCTCGCGCTTCTCGAAAACGCATGCAGACGAGGCTTGTTCCATCTTACCAACAAGAGCACAGAAAGATTCCGTCATTGAATCGGCCGAGGAGATTTGAATCTCAATCGCCGAAAATTGCAGAAAATTTTTTCGATGGAGGAACGTGAGCAGCAACAAGATGATTTTGGTGAACAACTAGCGCGTCATGTGAGCGAACGCAAGCGTTCTCGCGATGAAGCAGTATGCAGTGATTTCACTCGATTTGCACCGTCACGACAATGCAAGTGGGGAAAGAGCTGCAGAGAAATAGACGTCTGCAGCTATTATCATGGAGATAGTTCTTCTTTGGCAACTCAGTTCTGCTCATGTGACTCGATTGATTGTCCCAAGCCACATCCAAAGCGTGCGAAGAAGGTGGCTCGGCGCAAAATCAATCGTGATTCGTCAAGCTCTCAGTCAAGCTCTCAGCAGCTTGTATGCAAGAAATGTGGTGGTCCACACCGCATTACTGAGTGTCCTGATGTGCAATGCTTTAAGTGCAAACGTTGGGGACATATGCCGGGGTCGTATGAGTGTCCGATGAAGTAATGAAACTGTCTAGGGCAATGGATCATATTTCTCTATTAGCTACTCTATTAAGTATAAAAATGTATTGGTGACTCCTACCAGCTGAGTAATGTCTGTGTTTTTTAAATAACTTTACTTTATGTGTAGATCTATTTAGGTTACTCGATTTGCGTCGTTGAACAGTACAGGAGTATACTGCATGTAGTTGTATGCTGGAGGGACAGGAACAGCACACGTCTGACCATTTGCATAGTAGAAACAGTCATACCATACACGGTTTTTCATAACCCTAGCATGTACCACCACTCTGAATGCTTTTGCCACTTCCTCGGCTGTTGGAGAAGGTGATAAGATGTGTTGAGTGGGGTGTCGAAACGAGTCGAGGCGGAGTTGTGCAAAAGGATGCTGCATTTTGTGCGACGACATAGACGAAAAATTTTTTCTCTGACGATGGAAGAGCTTCAGGATTTTGTGAACCTCATGAAGACTGATAACGATGCAGTCGATGCAGCCTTGGATATTTTCGATCAAAGGATCACTATGATAAAAGAGGTAAGATATTCTGAAGCGTTGCGCACCGCGGTTGACGAACAACGAGAACTGTTGAAACGTGTTCAAGTGGTCTTAGCAAAAGACAAACACGACAGCATTGATTTCTCAGAGCTTCTTGGTTGGACGGACGAGCCTCAACTTGACAATCTCACATCTACATTGCGACTTTCTCCGCTTCACATACCAGTGACGATGTGTGCAACAATGTTCAACAGTATCATGCATGCGTTTCAAGCTTCAAAGGTCCTCTATGACAAAAAGTATGACGGCTGTGATGAGAAAGATATTACAGATGAACAAGAGACACGGATGAAAGCTTTCGCTACCCCAGCTTTGAATACAGTGAATGCATGGGGTGGAGCAAGTGGAAGCATCAGACTGGACATACAGAGATGGGATGCGGATAAGACTTCAATTATGCGTCGTCTTATGGTCGAAGCATGTAAGCAGAAGTCGGAGGTAAAGTCTTCTTTGTTGCGGACTACGGGTGATATCTACGAAGACACTTTACCGGACAATTTCTGGGGACATTGCAAAGGACAAGGACAAAACACAGCAGGTGATCTTTGGAAGGATATCCGAGATACCGAAACTTTCGATAGCTCGGAGAGCTTGGTACCAGAAAGGAAGAGAGTTAGAGGTAGCTCATCATCCTAGCAACCTTCTCGTTGTGCGGACTGAACTTATGTGTAAAGGACTTCGCTTTAGAGTAAGCTTGTTCTGCTTCTTCTTTTGTAATTGTAGAGCACCTTCCTTCAGTAGGATTTCCTTTGTATAATGTCCAGATTCCCCATGGACATGTGTATTCGCCGTAGCCGACATTTACAAATCCCGGCGTAGGTCCCATCACTTTTGAATCGTGTACGATGCGCAAGAAATATCCATCACCAATATCCAGTATTGAACGTGGGAACATTGGATTCTTGATATGATCCCACGATTCGTTGCGATATACGGCTTTCATAGTAATTGGATTCAATGCTTCTTTGGTTAGCAGCAATGCCTTCCCGTCAGCAATCGATTCCGCGGACAATCCCTGAGATGCCACAGCATCCATAACATCTGATCTGCCAGTAAGAAAAATTACGCTCATTCGAAAAATCGGGACGAAAAATTTTTTGCTATGGAGGCACATCATCTGGAACTTGCGGTAGGGTATTGCAGTGATCCGAACTGCAAGATTCGACACAAAGCAGCGGCTGGACATCTGCCAGACGAGAAACTTGAGTTCGTCCATCTTGAACACACTATGCCAAGCAGAGACGGACCAACCTGTACTGCACCACAAATGCACGTGCAATGCTTTGAGAGATATGAGGAGAGCATCATGAAGCGATTGAAGTCTAACACCTTGAAGGAAGCAGAAAAACGCAAAGCTATTTGGGATCAGAGCCGTACCGGAAAGTACGATATGATTCAAGCACTATGTGTGTGCAAATGTGGTGGACGTTTCATTCCCATTATTTCTGGTGCACGAAATCAAGTATCAACTACTTGCGTGGAAATATCTCCAAGCACGGAGAAGAAGAAGAAGAACCGCGGGAAAGCGAAGAATGTCCATGTTCCTGCTATTCGTTTTGATGTGGATAGCGATGGTGAAGTGGATGAGGATGCACTTCAATATGTGTATAAGCGTTTTGAGACATGCGACCTCAATGATGCAGAAGAAGCATCAACACATTTGGAGGAGGACTCTCTGCACGACACTACAAAGTTTCCCGAGCTTCCGTTTTCGGGTGGATTGCCTTCTATGATTCGCCAACGTCAATCATTTGTTCATAAGCCGATGCCTTCTATGACAGTGAATGTAACGAATGAGTTCGTTTGTTTATCGGTCGACAGTACACGCAGTAACGAATGGACGGGATGGTTGATGGGAAGAGGTGGCAATCGTTTGAAGAGTGTCGATACAACGTTTAATACGACAACCCGAATCAATCGAAGTGCAGACATCGTACGGATTATCATTTGCAAAGCAACATCCGAACAACGAATTAAGATGGCTGAATATTTACAGAAGGAAATCGTGAAGGTACTGACACGGTGATCACCTGTTAATAGTAAAGTAGTCTTAAAAACAGCGACATATATCTCTCAATGTCAATTATCTTTGTGTTATTTACCCGGGACACCAACGACCACTACGAGCACACGGTTCGAACAGTGGCGGACACATTTGCGGCAGATTTGCTACTTGTTCCTTAGACAAAGTAGAAACATCCTTCTTCACCCTACCTCCAGAAGAGACGTCGAACTCGGTGTAGATCATCATCATAGGTCCACCTTGTGTTTGCACAGTAGTGAGCAGTATTTCTGTTTCCTTCGACTTAGGCAAAGGCTCAATAATCAAGGACATTGCGATCCATGAATTGTTCGGATGTTGTTGACGCAATCCCTGCATGAAGTTAGCAAACACGTTGTCAAACAGAACATCGCCATCATCGCCATCAACCAATATGGTTTTTATCATATTGGATGATTCGTCTTTGATGAACACCGTAGGGTGAATGCCATCCGCCGCTTGAGCAACTTGTACAGATCTAGAGTGAAGTGACTCCAGAAGCACTTCTAGGTTGACTTTTAAAGGCTGCATTCTTATAAAAAATTCTTTGTGATCACAAATTTTTCCGTTACAATGGTGAAGGTGGTTTGCAAGCTTTCTGTGGACAAGTTACGGTGCGAGACAGAGCTTCGCAAAAGAGTTCTGCTGAAAGGTATACTAAAGAAAAACATCGCGCTAGGTATCGTTCCAGCACATGAAGAAGAAGAACGATGGGAGAATATAACTAAAACTCCAAACCATGTGATTCGCCTCCAGCTCAATGTGACGAGTGCTAACATGGCACGATCACTTAATACTTAAGTGCTTGTAGTCCTCTTGCGTGAC